>ERZ777011.122-NODE-122-length-118920-cov-71.290691_pt1 | contig 118920 bp, 98 predicted proteins | sample MGYA00374964_ERZ777011 | MGnify/ENA primary metagenome ERZ777011 (study PRJEB29310, sample SAMD00008975) | mouse gut metagenome | study: EMG produced TPA metagenomics assembly of the Metagenome analysis of fecal microbiota from mouse which was promoted... | reverse complement strand
ATTGAATTTCAATAATTTCAAAGTACTCTTATGATTTTTTAGTGGACACTAATGATGGTTTCATTAAAAATATGGAGAAAACAACATGGAAGTAAAAAGAATTTGTCAATGGTGTGGCAAGCCATTCATTGCGAAGAAAACAACTACGAATTATTGTAGCCATCAATGTGCCAGTCAAGGCTACAAACACCGTATGAAAGAACGAAGAATCGAACTTCGTGAATTACAAGAATTGATAGAAGTCAAAAGTAAGTTAGACCATCAAGATTACTTTACTTTCGCACAAGCAGCACAATTGATGGGCGTTTCTCGTCAATACATCTATAAGCTCGTCAAGGAGGATAAGTTGAGAGCTTCAAGAATCAGTGCAAGGATGTCAATTATTCGCAGAGCCGACATTGAGCTGATGCTTAAAACGCGCCCCTATGAACGAAGAAGAATTAAAGATGACCTTGATATAACTGAGTACTACACTGCCGAGCAAATTTCCGAAAAGTACAAAGTATCGCAAAAATGGATTTGGGCATATACAAGAGAGAACAATATCCCAAAAATCCGTATCCGGCAGTTCAACTATTATAGCAAGAAGCATATTGATGCTGTATTTGCCAAATACAAGACGGATGATGCATTAACAGAATGGTACACACCGGAAGAAATCGAGGAAAAGTACGGAATGACACGTGTAGCCATCCGTTCCCATGTCTATCGGAACAACATTCCTTCAAAGAAAGAACATGGTCAGATATTCTATTCCAAACTGCACTTTGATCTGTCGAAGAAAACAACAGAAGATGATTCATCGGAATACTATACCGTGCAGGAAGCCATGAAGAGATACAATCTCACACGGGATTCTGTCTATGGCATTCTGCAGTTCCACGAAATCAAACGTGAGAAGAAAGGTCGTTTCGTAAGATTCCTGAAAGTGGAATTTGATCATGTAATGGGTGTCAGAAAATAAGCCTAAGTCTGAATTTAGGCAGACCAGAAAATGATTCTAAAAATGAGCATTGTCTGTGTCAAGCCATTACGGACATTTGCAGCAAATCAAGTATAAACCAATAATAATTGTAACTATGTTAGAATGTAAAACAGTAACATTGAGAACACGTCCTTTGAAACATGGGATGCTTTCTTTCTATCTGGATTATTATCCGGGGTATCGTGACCAGGAAACAATGAAAACCATCCGTCACGAAGGATTGAACATTTATATTTATGCCAATCCTAAGAATGAACGTGAACGCAACTTCAATGCAACTATGTCTGAAAAGGCGGAAGCCATCCGATGCCGACGCTTTGAATCTATCGTTAATGACAGGTATGATTTCTTTGACAAGCACAAACTCAAAGCGGATTTTCTGGAATACTACCGCAAGCAGCTTCGCAAGCATGACCAAAAGTGGGAATTTGTGTACCACCATTTCTACAACTTCGTTCATGGCAAATGTACTTTTGAAGAAATTGATATTGACCTTTGTAATAAGTTTCGTGAGTATCTGCTAAATGCCAAGCAACTCAGGCGTGACGGTCGCATTTCAAAGAACTCTGCTTCCGGCTATTGGTCAACATTCAGGGGACTTTTGAAAATCCTTTATCGCAATCGGCTAATCAAGACCAATATCAATGACTTTTTGGATAAAATCGAAACAGAAGATACTCCAAAAGAGTATCTAAGTGTGGAAGAACTATACAAATTGGCAGAAACACCTTGCAAAAAGCCGATTCTGAAGACAGCTTCATTGTTCTCATGTCTGACCAGTCTCAGAATCAGCGATATACTATCATTACAATGGCATGAAATCGTGGACTTTGCAGCCGGAGGAAAATGTGTCCACACAATTACCCAAAAGACCAAGACGGAAGACATCATTCCTATCAGTGACGAAGCCCTGCAATTAATCGGCTATTCTCCGGAAAAAACCGGATTAGTATTTAAAGGATTGAAACGAAGTTGGACACAGCATCCCATGAAAGAATGGATTCGCGAAGCCGATATCACCAAGAATATCACTTTCCACTCCTACCGAAGAACATATGCAACACTTCAAGGGGCAGCCGGCACAGACATACGTACCATTCAAAGTAATATGGCACATAAAAGTATCACCACGACACAACGGTACATGAAAGTTGTGGACAGTAACAAGCGTGAAGCCAGCAACAGAATCTCTTTAATCCGCAAGTAAGAATTAAGGTACAAATAATCTCGTTTTTATCGCTCAGAGTATGATATTTTGCTCTAAATCATACTCTGAGCATATTTTTTCTTAAATCCTGAACGATTATCCATTACAAACAGCAACTATTTGGAAATCTACATATACATTTGTCTTATTGTAAAACTCAAACAGTATCAGTTTATGACGAATAGTATTAAAATCTCTCCTCAAAGAACCAGTTTCATACTTTCAGTAAGTGTCATCCTTTACTGGGCAACAGACTCCTATTTATATCTTAATTGCCATATCGACATGATGGAATATTCCACTCCAGTTATTCTATATATTACGGCAATGATACTCGCCTGTGGAGTACTTAAGCATTTCTTCTTCTGATTCATAACAAAGAATGAATTGAGTTTGTCTTTTGGCAAGCAAGTAAAACCTTTCCATATTGAACGGACAGAACAGATTAAGGAGATTGAATCCACATATTCTGAGGGCAGGAAGATAAATTTGGAAAAGCCAGTTGTAGAAAACTGTGTAAAACACGACTATATGGATAATTATGAAGTGCGTGTCGCCGAAATCGAACGTGAAAAAGCAGAAAGGCAGGCAGACATTAAGCGTGTCATTCATGAATATACCACATTTGTAATGACGGAATTTCTCTCAAAAGAAAATCTTGAAACTCTGCATGAAAACATAGAGTATTTCGCACACGGACAATCTGAATTATACAAGCCAATCCGTTCAAGATCAGATAATCCCCTCCGCTCTATCGACCTGATGCACTTTGTTTGGAACATTGGAGAGAGATTGAACATTTCCCTTATAGACAGAGCTACATTCATACATACGATGTTCACACATGAACTGAAAGATGCTTCGATTAAATATTTGGCTAAAAATCTTCGGACAAGCGGAGTTTGCAAAATAGCACTTGATATTCCTAAAACCGGAGATTATCACTTCAAATGTATGAAGAACGACCCTGAATCGGACTTAGATTCAATCAATTAGAGTTATTCAACGCAGACCGAAATATTATTGCTTTCTGAGGTTTGTCAGCATTACATCATTGTATTGGTTTGCAGCATGTTTAACAAAAACAATGTTATATCATGCAAAGAAACAAATTAACCTTCAATGACCTACCGGAAGTGGTAGGCGAACTCTGCGAGAGAATCTCAAGTATGGAAAATCTGCTGACAGAAAAACTTCATCAGCAGCATAACGAGGTAAAAAAGGATACCCATGTTCCAATGACAGTTGATGAAGTCTGCGAATATTTAGGTATCTCGAAATCATCCTTTTATTACAAAGCCAAGCATGGTGGTATTCCAATCATCAAACAAGGAAAACACTTGTTTGTCTATCGTGATGAACTGGACAAATGGTTGGAAAGCGGAAGGAAAGGAGAATCGCCTATAAGCATAGAGGAAGAACACGCCCGAATGCTTGCAACTACACGTCGCAAAGCCAATCCTAAAAGCTGGTGAGTATGGAAATGGTAGCACCCATTGAAGATCTTGCTCAGGTCGCTACAAGATGGCAAGATACAATGCTCAGCTTGGAAAAGGAATACGAACAGGAGTCGGAAGTTCTGAAAATAGGCGAAGTGGCTATCGGGACATTGGGAAATTTCAGTGCATCTATAGGCAAGGCTAAAAGCAAAAAGACTTTCAATGTGTCGGCTATGGTGGCAGCAGCTTTGTCAGGGAAGGAAGTTCTTAACTACACAACGGACTTCCCTGAAGGAAAGAACCGCATCCTTTACATCGACACAGAGCAAAGTCAAAACCATTGTATGATTGTAATGCATCGTATCATGAAACTGGCAGAGTTGCCGGCTAATGAGGATTGCAACCGTTTCTATTTTCTCGCTCTACGCAAGTTCAACCCCAAGGAGCGTTTGGCTATCATAGATGATGCAATCAGTCAGATTGATGGTCTCGGTTTCGTGGTGATTGACGGAATCCGCGACTTGGTTTATGACATTAATTCTACGAGCGAAGCCACGTGCGTAATCTCCAAACTCATGCAGTGGACTGACGAATACCAGATTCATCTTCACACCATCCTCCACCAGAACAAAAGCGATGAAAATGCCCGTGGACACATCGGCACGGAAATCAACAACAAAGCGGAAACAGTCATTCAAATCGAGAAGGACAAGGACGACAGCAACATCAGCAAAGTGGAAAGTGTGCATACCCGTTCCAAAGACTTTCTGCCATTCGCCTTCTGCATCAATGACCAATCACTTCCCGAACTTCTGCCGGACTATGTGCCGACAAAGAAGAGCGCAGGTCGTCCCAAACAGGAACCTTTCTCCCCTTATAAAGACATCCATGAAGCCGTCCACCGCAAGGCTCTCGAACTGACTTTTGAGGGAAAAGAAACTATTTCGGGATATAAGGCTCTGGAAGAAGAACTGACTTCTGCCTACGAACAGGCTGGAACGAAATTGAATCACAACAAGATTGTGGAGCTGATAAAGTTCCTCACGAACAAACGGATGGTGGTTCAGGAAAGCCGTGGCACCTATCGGTTCATGCCGGATTACCACTATTGACTCTCCACTTGACTTTATTTCCAAAGTGTCCATTCGGGATAAATCAAAGTTCAAGCGCAACGACTGGCTTCATGATAATTCACGGAACTGGTCGCTGCCATTGACTGGGCTTGCCCGTTGTACGGATATTATCTTATATGGGTAGCCTAATCCCCCAAGCAACCAATCGGTCGTTTGAGATTGCCAAATCCTTCAGCAAGCTGATTGATGAGAAAAAGGCGTTATTTGGGCATTTTTTCTTTTCGCCAGCATTTCTCCTCGTCTTTCTCGCCCAAAAGCGAAATTTGCTAGTTAAATTGCGTCTGGGCTTGCCCATTATACAAACCTTATTGAGTTAGGGTAACTCAATACCCCAAGCGATAAATCGCTCGTGAGAACCTGCCAATCCCCCAGCAAGCAGGATATGGCTCTTTTGCGATTATGAAGCGCATTTCAGGATTGCTTTTACGAATTCTTTTATGAACCTTATTAGTTCTTTTATGAACTCTTTTGTGAACTCTGTTCTTGCTTTTAAGTGGTATCCTGGAGTAACGTCGGCCACCATAAATGCAGATACTAGATGATGAACACAGAACTATTGTCCGAACACTTGCCAATTTAACGACATGAATCTGCCATATCCCAAAGGGGATTTTGCCAACCTCAGAATGGCATAATACAACTGAGAATAACCTATCATCTTTTCAGTGCATAAAAATACGCACTCCACTGCGTAAAATGTAAGACTGTTCAATAACCCATTAATTGACAACAAATAGTTCATTGCTCATTTGCGAATTTTCATCCTTCATACAACGAATCCCGAACCACTTTCATGATATCGGGACTAGTTTATTATTGTCAATAATATTATTTAACCATTCACTTAACGTTTATTTGCTCTTGTGCAATACTGATTGCATCATTGCTCAACTTTTCTTCACCTTCCACCACATCAAGCACTTTATCTGCAAGCCATAACTTCAACATATCATCTTCATCCTGATGCAATAATTCAGCAAGTTTTATTACCTGTTCGCGCTTTGCGCGTCTGTCTCCTCGTTCTATTTTACTGAACATTGGAGTATCGATTTCTAAAGCAGCAGCCAGTTGACGTTGCAACAACCCTTGTTTGTCTCTCAACTCTTTTATTTTATTCCCGAACAACATATTATTTCCTTTCTTTCGTATTATCAAGTAATAGGTTTAACTGCGCTTGTAACTCATCTCTGTTTGGAAGATATAACTGATATCGTGCAGCAAAAAGTTGATTATCTATACCCTGAAGGGCATATTCCATCAAAAGTTCATCTTTTTTTGCACCTAAAACGATACCAATAGGTGGATTGTCATCTGGCTGACAAATCTCGTTTTTAAAATAATTTAAATATAGATTCATCTGGCCAATATCGCTATGTTTGATTTCTGCACGCTTCAAATCTATCAATACATAACACTTTAAAATTGCGTGATAGAACACTAAATCAACCTTGAATCGCCTGGTGCCAATCGGTACTATATATTGCCGACCAACAAATGCAAATCCTCTGCCTAATTCCAAAAGGAAATGCTCCATATTGGTCTTTAAAGCCTTTTCAAGTTCTGTCTCTTTGTAACGCTTTTGCTGAGGAATTCCGGTAAACTCAAGCACATACGGGTCGCGAATAATATCAGCTGGAGACATAACCTGATGCCCGTGATTGGCAAGAGCAAGCACTCCCTCTTTGTCCGTACTGAGCGCTAACCTTTGAAATAGTGAGGAGTTAATTTGGCGTTTCAACTCTCGAACCTTCCAACCTTCTTTAATGCATTCTTTCATATAGAACTGCAATTCCATCGGGTCGTCACACTTGAGTAATTCAAAATAATGACTCCATGTCAATTGGTGAGACAGTGTCTCACTTTTTGGAAATGCCAAATAGAGTTTACGCATGTAAATAAGGTTAGATCGACTAAACCCCTTTCCTCTAAGGCGTGTCAGGTCTTTTGAAAGATTGGCAAGTAGTTTATCTCCATACTTAGCCTTTGCATTACCGCCTTGCTCAAACTCCACGATATATTGACCTGTCTGCCAATTCGCATCAAGCAATTCAGTATTGACAGCAAGCACGGCCTTTGATTTCGCACTTTCCCAAAGATCTGAAATAAGTGAGACAAGTCTCACATATCCAGGGTCATCGGTCGGAAATTGAGTAATATGTTGTATTTTTACCTCATCCATATATTTATAAATATTTAATCAATATAATTGAAAAAATCTATTACACTATTGATTGCATCTCGTGAAGTTTCTTTTTTGCCATATTCTCATCATAATGATTAGCTTCAGCAAAATTTTTAGTTAAAGTATTCTTTTCTTTTTGTGTTAAAACTTCTTTGCTAAACAAAAAGATAAGCATATAACAAATTTTTGTTTTATAATCCATAATCATATTCTGCTTTTCCTTATCCCAGAGCATATTTAGCCACGGTTCTTTAGATATGCACATTTCTATTTGCGCATACTTTAGGATACAATCATTCAACTCAAGTTGTGTTCTGAATTTAGTTTCAAATATGGCTTTTATAAGTTGAGGTAAAGCAATAGGTCTAAAATATAGCAAACCACCAGCCTCTTTATTTCGATATGTAGATGCAGCCTTTGCATCGTCACAATTATCTACATAATGCTTTACTCCTGGAAAAGTATTAATAAACATATTCCAGAAATCCATAAGATAATTATAGAAATGGTCTATATCCTGCTGTTCTGGACGAAATTTTAGAAATCCTGCTATTTTCGTACTATTATAAACCTTTTTCTGATGATCACGAATCGATTTATAATAGGTATAAATCATTCTATTTGTATCATACAGCGTAATTAATGATGTAAAAGACTTATCATCATTATCTGGAAGTGCCCTTGAATTTTTCTTGCCAATGTTCACATTCTCGTTCATAAAGAGTGGACAATGTTCAAGTAGGTCTCTCGTCGTAATTGCTACAACATCATCTTCATCAAGAGCAATATTGTCTCCTGGGGTAACAGGTTTTGCGTATCTGTTTAAAGTTGAAAAGATTCTTCTAGTTTTTTCTTTCCCTTTTTCTGTATTGTGATGTCCAATAAATATAACAGCAATCTCCTCGTCCTTTAATTTGGGATTCTCCTTTAGAGCTTCCATTATTCCTTTTACCCTGTGTTGACCATCAACTGGAAATATATTTTCTTGTCCATTAAGACGAAGAAATCCCATTGAATAATATCTATTGCCTTGAAATTCCAAGTCTAATTCGTTCCAAGTAGGTTCACCATCATAAACGGCTAAAACCAAAGCATTAAAGAAATGTTCTTTTTGTGTTAGGATATATTCCTTAATACTTTTGTGATTATCAGTCAAAGCACGTTGCAATTGCTCGCTTAGAGACTTTGAATTATATAATTTATTATCAACATTAACTCTTTCTGCTATCTGTTTGAATGTAAATGTTGCCGTATAATATACAAGTGTACCTATGTATCCTCGTATTGCCGGGATATCGATTTGTTCCATATTTTATAAAAATGCTTTTTGAGGTTGTTTGATTGTATAATTGGGCATATCCGTATTAAATGGTGGCAAAATGGCTTTTATAAGAGCACTTTCACCCTCATCAATAAAATTATTGTCGGTCGATTTATAATACCTAACGTATAAAAATTCCTTCCAATGTCGAAATAACTTTTTCAACTTTGGGCGTTTACCGTCATTTCTTTTACTTTCAGGAAGATATTGCTTAAGTCTATTACGTAAATTTTCATGCTCTGTAAAACGGACTCTTCCAACATAAGCTAAATAACGTTCACAAAATGGAATGTTTTCTCCTTGAACAAAGAAAACATAAATGCCGCCACAATCTTTTGGTAAATTTTTAATTTCCTCTGATAGTGCATCATTATTCTCATTAAGATATTTAATATAATCAGACCAATTGTCTTCATTATGAAAACGTGAGGTTACTTCTGAGTTATCATGCCAACATTTCGGGGAAAGGCAAAGTTTCCATCGATACTTTACCAATTCATCATCATTGTCAACAAATGCATCTACATCCATTTTTACTATAATTTAGTTTTATCTTTTAGCCCAAATAGCAGGCATTTCTGCTTTATACTCAGCATCGATATAATGGCATTGCTCCTGAATAACACCTCTTCGATGGATTGCCGGTTGGAGACAGAATGTGTCAAATTCCTCCAAGTTGACATCATCCACTGTAGTCCAATGTGGGAAAAGAAGTTTGATATAAGCCGTAGCAATACGTTTTACAGCAGTAAACTCACGCATTCCCGCTTTGCGGTCATAATCTACTAATTTATCAAACAACTCACCATAAGAATTCTGAACACGCAAATTGTGCATGATTTCCGAGAAGTATTCCATATTCATTGTCCATCCCTTATATATCATACTCTTGTTGATACGTGGCAAATACCACCCTTCAATAAAGCAATGGAAACGGTCTAACAAAGCTGACTCACGGAAATTATCTGGCAAGGCATCAAAATAGCGTTTGTTTACAGGTCTCCGATTCTCTGTGAGTGGTATATTACCCATTAACATCAAACCACATTCCGATGTAAATTCCTTATCGCCAATAGTTGCCTTACCTTGTTCAAGGTAAGATTTGAGTGCGCCTTGTAACTCTGCCGGTTCCTGAAATACAATTGTCTGGATTTCATCAAATGCACAGAAATCATGATTCTTTAATATACCAGATTGGTCTTTCGCTCTGTCGTAAAATAGTTTAGCACGAGTAACCTTACCACCACTTACCAGCCAACCGTATTTACTGATATTATTGAACACATATGATTTTCCTGTTCCTTTAGGAGCAAGTTCCACTACGTTAAGTCGTGGTTCTACAAATATCAGAAGGCGAGTTATAAACTCTAATTTCTGGTGTGTCGTTTCAAAAGAATCAGGTTCATACTCCATCGATGAGATTATCAAGTCAATCCATTCAGACGTAGTAAAATTCTTTCTTACATTCTGTATAAAATTAACATCTACAGAAGTATACGGTTTAAATGGCTTAAAATCAACCATCTCAACATGGCTCTTCTTACCGTCATCGTTTGGCAACAAACACATTTTTATGATACCCCACATCTCTCCATCAACCAACTCTGGATGCTTTGAAGCGACATATTCTGGTATTTGACCTTCACGTTCCTTAATGCCAAGATCCGGAATACCAAAACGACGCACATTATGTACCAAATCAATATTAACCGAAAACCTTGTTAACAATGTAATCTCTTGGCCTGAAATCAAATGGCTGCGAAGATCGCCCGTAGGCATGACCGTATTCAAGAATGAAGTAAGTCCATTTCTGTCCACTTCTTCCCCATGAGCATATTTCTTAAGAAGATAATCCTTCACAAAAGAAGGCAAATTTCGGCCTGCGAACAGATTTCCTGTAGTTGTACTATCCTTGTACAAAGCCTGTGCACCCAAATATTTTTGAACTTTCTGTATTATATTTGCATTCATACCCTAAAAGTTAAATAAGTCATCCTCTTCTACTGCCATCTTGACTGTAAATGTATCTACCTTTTCCCACATACCGATTCTAAGTTTAACCTTAGTCACATCCTTAGTAAGCGGTAATCTTTCGCTTGTATAAATACATCCCTTAGCATTCAAAGAATAATTCTGATTGTCATATTCGATAAAAGGAATCTGAGAGGAATCCAATCCTACAATCTCATACACAACAACAGGATTAGCTTCTTCTACCTCAAATGATTTGAGTGACGCACGCCATGTGGCGACATTCTTCTCTGGTGAGATGATTATCACAGGTACTAATTGCTCTTCAGGTGTGCAACCTCCGTGGCAACCCATACCTTCAGGTATTTTTGCCATTAACGACTCGTGTTTAAGAGCACAAAGACTAATCGTCTTACTGTCTGGCATCTGAACTATGTCATATTTATCATCAGATACAATAGATGTTTTACTTTGCTTAGTTGTCTCTGCTATACGACCATAATGATCTGATTTATATCCTTTCAGATTATGTCCAGGCAAAAGTTGTGACAAATATGAAATCCCATGGTCAGATACTATGGCTATTTTCACGCCCGGATGTTCTACCAAAAATTTATGTACAGAATTCCTGATATTATCAAGATCATCAATAATAAACTTCGGATAAGTTCTGCATGAGTGAGCTATCTCATCCAAATCGCCAATTTTCTCAAACAGTCCTCCTGATAATAACTGAATATCTGCTTTGTTAATATCAGTTCTTGTCGGTACTTTGGCAGTTGCTACATACACCTCGTTTACATAATATCCTTCTGATTCATGCTCTTTAACTATTTGACAGATAAACGGAATCCAATCTACACCAAGACCATCTATCCATAGATAGTATTGTATATCGGAACGAGTACTTAATAAAGTTCTTGTTGTAGAGAACTTATTTGACCACTTGAAATGTTCAACATAGTTTTGATTTTTGGTTAAAATGTAGTTACGGACTTCATCAGTGTATGTATTTCTAATTTTAGCCTCCTTATATTTATCCATGTAATCAAGTACCCATGTATCCTCGACAGAAGCAATAGTTCTACCTATGTAATAATACAAATCCGGATAAATATTCCTAAGATCTTCTTTTGCAAACTTTCCGTCTCGATACCATTCTATTACCAGTGCTTTTTCCGCATAAGACAAGCATGATACATACTTAATTGCAGATAATACCCCCATCCTTGTTTCAACATTTCTTATCTTTTCGATAAGATAAGCCTGAACGTCAGGTGTAAGCTCCATACCATTTTTAGCTCCTTGTTTAAGGCCTTCGTTTCGCTCTTCAAGATACGTTTCTTGATCATCTAAGCTAAATATAGTCAGAGCTAACGCTTTAGCAAACGCAGCATCACTATATCCATCAAGTTGTTGCAAGACACGGCAAATATATCCTTTGTCACAGAATTTCTGCACATAGTATTTTGATAGAAGCCAACGCATAAATGGTTCTTTGTTCTTGAACCATATCTCAAAAAATATCTTATAATCTGCAAGATTGAAGATACCAAACTGTTCGTTGAAGAACTTCTCAAATCTGAAATTGACTATATTTACTTTTGAAGCAAGTATATTCCAATATACATCTTCATCTGCATTATAAGGAATACAGTCAACATCAAGTCTCAACCCATTTGTCAGAAACTGATACGCATTTTCACATTTACAGAATTCAAACGCATTATCAGGTTCTGCATAGCCTCTATGCGAGTATATAGACTTTGATATGCATATAATATTCTGTTTTAATTCAGGATATTTCCAGTAACCTAACCACTCTATAAGAGTTTTGGCAATGTTATACCTCGTATCTAAGCCTTTGACATCATAAGTAGTACCATTGGTCATAATCAGACGATAATCCAGTTGTCTATCAGAATTGTGATAATACCAAATAAACGACTGACTATCATCACGAAAATGCTGCATTTTTCCTTCTTGGCCTACTATGGGAATATATATTCTCTGTTTATGTCTAAAACCTTCTTTCTCTGTATCAAAACCTTTTACAGTTGAAATCAATGCATCAAATTCTAATTTACCTTTGTTGTCATAGAATCGTGCCATTTCTGAAAAAGGCATAATAATTCTATACTCTGAAGGAGTTTGTCTAATTAACTGTAATATCTTCTTTGCCAACCTATCATGAGGCATAAATATATCCGGATACTCTTCATCCATCCAATCTTCTATGCGCTGAATATTAATGTTAGGCAGATGCGAAATATCCTCCACGAACATGCAGCAGTCGCGGAAATTGTCAAATAAGACAAACCTTACAGGGAATCTATTTGCCGTACTTGCACAATCACCCTCAATGTCGCGATCAGCATGTACACTCCAAAGTAGCTCCTCAAAATTAGTAAAGGTTTTAAACATACGCTTTTATTTTAATATGATATCAAGAATCTTGTCATATCCCAAATCACATAATGCTTCCAACAATTGCTTTGCTTCATCAATAGTTGCAATCGATTGGATACGTGCTTTTGCTTTGATGTGCTTATTAGCATCAGTAGTAATCGGAGACTCTGCAACTTTTGTTGTAGGCACCTCAATATCCGTATCTGAGTTTGGTATTGAAGGCGTGGAATTAAGACTCAATTTCCAGTTCTTCAACTGCAGAATAACTGCATCTTCCGTCCATAACCCAACTCCAGATTCCATGTGCTGGCGGATATATGTCAATGCAGAATCATAGTCATCCTCCTGCAAATTTACAATTGGGTCAGCCATCAGATATTTACGGAAACCTTTCTCAAAATTGTTCTCAGTGTCATAATTGAGCAGAGGCATATACTCAAACTTAACTTCTGTTATTAGGTTGTCGGTTTCTACCATAAGAGCAGGATTCTTACTACCGACTTCAGTGTAGATTGTGATGATGTTGTCTGTAAGCTTCGCAATCTTATCCTTGCAATTAAGCGTTTGCAATTTATCACAATACTTAATTGACCATAGAGGATATCCAACCTGAGGACAAAACCCATTACGAAGAGCCCATCTTGCATCCGTCAAACTTGTAACGTCCTTATAATCCTTCAGTTTTCCAAGTTGAAACATTGAGATTAGTCCTTTAGCTATTGCCCCTTCTTCCTTTGTTTCGAATTTAACATCTACTTTATGAGTGTTACTCAAGGCGCCATCCCATATTTTAAAAGTATCATCGATAAGTTCTTGCATTCTCTGTGCATTAATAGGCTTTCCGGTTGTGTCAAAAACCTTGTCTACATAAGGGCGCAAAGCAAAAGCTAACATACCATAGCCAGCATGAGACTTAAACAATCCATAAGGTGGCATCGTTAATTCCTTAAATTTATCAGCAAAATTGAAAACATTCTGTTTGTCTGTATAGTCAATTTTTGATTTTATGAACTTCGATATGATATATAGAGGATGCTTTATATCAACTCCTGATTTAAATTGCAAATTATCATCAACGCTATCTTGTAGTAATAATTGAATATGTTTAGCCGGACCGACACAGCGTGACATTATTTCATCTTTAGTATTGAATGATAGAACAGTGTCTGCTGATTTATTTGAGAACTGCTTTACCCAGCATGTAGATGGGGCTTTGACACGAAGTATTTCCAATGATTCTGGTCCTGAGGAAAAAATGGTAGGTGCTATACAACTATTGATGACACTTGGTAGTGCACGTGATGAAATCACAGAACTTTGTCCCTTGAGATATATTGTACATGTACCGGAAAATACATCTTTTATCCAATCATTGATAATAGCTTTAGCATTGTCGGTATGCGATTTTGTTTGCTCAGCATATCCATGAACTCCTGAGCATTCAGCATTAGCCTGATATTCTATAAAACGGTCAAATTCTAGCGGTTCTAAAATTGTATCGAAAACAACGAATGCAACATTTTGAAATCTTTCATCATCCATAGCTTTTGCCGCAATGTCTTTTATTGTTGCAAGTTCTGAATTCGTACGGGCCATCAAAAGAGCAAGATAAACCTCGTATGATTCTGCCTTTTTATACTTGATTTCAATATTGTGCAATATAGAATATTCATTATTATCCTCTGAATAGAAATCAAAAGAAAGTGGTCGGTTAACCAACTTCAATTTCTTTTCAAACTCCTTCCTTGCTGTATCGCCATAATTTAGAATCTGCGATGTAAATTTAAAGTCTTTATCAAGAAGTTTTTTCTTGATATCCTCAATTTCTTTAGCATCTAGAGCCGAGAAACGAATTTCATATATACCAAGTGGTGAGCGCTGTATGATACCCTCAGTATTTATCCATTCAAGAATAGAATCCATATTATTATCAATGGGAGTACCTACATACATATTACGAATATTTTCTTCACTTGGAGTTACAGTTTCATTTGCGGCTAAATTATTAAACGCATTAAGCAGCAAAATAGACTTAAATACGGCAAAATACTCCTCGCCTTTGTTTGCGACATGAAGTTTATATGAGTTAAATCGTTCTGTCACTACTCCGTATTTTACGGTTTTCTTATTAAACTCATCCAACACGAAGTCCCATAGATAATCTGCTGTAATCATTTGTCCCTGAGCAAAGAAATCCTCATTGTCCAAAAATTGACGAATCGCCTTATTATCACCAAGGAACTCAAATACACTTCTTGAAGAAGAGCCAACTTCACGCGCATAATATGTAGCCATATTAGCTGTAGCAGGATGAACTGGGAAAAGAGATTTTAGATCCTCCAATGTTTCCATTGGATTATTTGAGGTCTGTGCATATTTATCATATACATCACGCATTTGAGCGAAGTATTTATCCGTTATTTCATGATATAATGCAAAAGCAGGATTACTACTATCTTGTTCATGCATAAACTTACGAGACATAATTTTGAATGCAGATACAGGCTCCATGTTGTAATGCATATAGTGATATCTACCAGTAGTTTTTGTACGTTCATCTGCTTTTAACTTATCTAAAGCAGAAGGATGGGCTATATGACAAATATACGAATTGTTGTTAGAGCGCATAGTCGCTTCTGTCAATTCCTGAAGGCTTACCAGTAATGAAGCACCGATATCCAAATCCATAACATCGGTAAATTCATCCCAAATCAGAAAAATGCCCTTATAATCCGTATTTCTTACTAGTTCATCTTGAACCTCAAAAAACCATTTACATAAATTCTCCTGCTCAAGTCTAACATGTAAACCTGAATTTCTGAGAGCATTCTTTGCTAATGCAAGAACAACTGATGATGCATCTTTATCTCTTAACTCTTTAATAAGCTTTTTGCGGTCTGGTGCGTACGATTGTAATTCAACATCATTGCTAATTATTGTGTCCCATATAATGGGATTTTTCTCAATATTGCAAATATAATTATCGAAATCCGTCTGGACTGTTACATTAATACCAGCATTGTGTAAAGCCTGCGTTATATGCAATTGAATCTGCAACGAAAGGTCGTCTCGACTAGAAATGGAGCACGGTCCATACATAGTTACAGGAAACAAACGTATATTCTCTCTGAGAGCATATAAAGACTCTCGAATAATTGAGTACTTATCAGCAGCATACTCGATTTTTATATAATCATCTATTTCTTGTATTGGATCACAGAGAAGATGTTTGATAACAGCAATAGCGTGGCTTTTTCCAGTGCCATAAGTGCCTTCTAACCAGAACGAACGGTGCTCGTCAATAATTTTATTGCTAACAGAGCCGATAACTTTCTGTAGAATTTCATTAAACTGGTCATTGGGAATGAAATTCTTCCATTCGTTGTTTTCTTCTGTTTGTATATTGTATGCGGACTTTGTCTCTCGTATCCGTATCGCATCAGAATATTTTTTTGCCATAATCTATTTCAAAAAATTATTAACTATTATTGTTTGAAAAGCCTCTCTCATATGCTGCTCTTGTAACAAATCCCAAAGGGCATTATCTAGATATGCATACTCTACATTTTCACGAATTAGCTTTGCAGATGGAGTATGTATCTTTATTCTTGTTTCTTTCCATTTTAAGTGAAAAAAGGTTTCATTTTCTAGGAAATATAATGGGTATTGATATGGTGTTGTTGCGGCATATTGCTGCTGTAGTTCCTCATACTTCTCCTTTATGCTTTGAATGCTAAACCGATTATTTTGCACACAATCATCCATCAATTTTAATACAGAAAGCACTAACAAAGGCTTAGCAATATTAACTTTACCATTGCATACTGAACAATGCAATGAACTAAATGCATCTTTATAGAAAGAAATAAGAATCTGATTCATAATAGCTAAAATAGTTTTTTCAGAACATCCATTGGAGTTAAACCCTCCTGCAAAGTTATATGATTCAAGCCCATACTAAGATTTGCAACTAATATTCTATCTTTAGCAGAATTGAGCGTTCTTAGACCTTTTTCAAAAACTTCTTTAGATAGGCAAAATTCTTTGACTACACCATTTTTGCAATCATTTTCATAAAAATCCTTTATCCTCAAAGATGTAATTTCATTCGCTTCCGAGAATTTATATAATGAATAAGCTAAAGCTATCTCAGATAAACCTTTATATTCATACCTGACAAGATGATTCTTATCATATGCAGCACCTTGACATAAAGTCTCTCCACAAGGAGAGTAGTTAAATACTTGCATGAGTGCTTGAAATGCGTAATCAATAGTACTCTTTGAGAATGATGATGAGAAATAATCATATGCAAGTTCAGATAAATGCGAACGATCAAATGGGTGATTCTCGGTTATATTATTAGCAAACCATCCAACCAACTCTGAATTATAGACAATATTAATCCAGATTAAAGACCATATCAACTCTGGATCATTAACCATATTTTCGACACAGAACTGCCCAAATTCAGTAAGAGTATTCTTTGAATCAATGATTTCTGCATCTTTTAACCAAGCTTTAAAACTTGGTATTTGTTTGTTACCTAAAGAACTATTTCCTACAATCCAGAAAGTAACTTGAGGATCCACAAAAAATTCAGCTAACCATTCTTCTCTTATACCAAAAGTTCCATACTTGGAAATATTTCCAGATTTTGTTTTATTTTCCATACTTTTTACTAATGAATCTGCCACAATACAACCATGTTCATGAAAATCAAGACAATTGTGACAGTGAGTACATTTCTCTTTATCAATTTTTACTTCAGGATATACAGAAAGTGCACCAGTCGGACATTCCACTTCGCACACCTCACAGCTTATACAATATGTCGTTTTGTATAATACTCGCTTTAATGCTTTTACTAACATTATATCAGACGCATTATACAAAGTAAAAGTATAATTAAAATCGTCTTTATAATTAATCTCAAACGCGTATATTTTTTTATTATAATTAAATTCACCTTGAGCTACATCGCCCTTTCTTATCATAGTATAATCACTTATAGTGATAAGCCATTTTTCAATATCAACCTTAGCATTACTTATAGATGCAACCAGATGTGGAGTGTTCTTGATAAATTCAACTGATGACTTTTGCGAGACGAAATTTCCACTTGCTCTAAGTCTCCACTTACGTTCTTTCACATATTCATCTATATTTGGAATTTTTCTGTCTTTAGCCATTGAAACAATTTTTGAAAGGAATGGATCCAAGTTCGACTTAAACTTGTTATTTACAACCATGTCGTCCCATGGAGATGAAAATGGACAGAATATACAACCAACACGAGGCTTCCCCATTCGATACGCTTCATTTATAGTAAGATTATATCTAAATAGATATAAAAAAATTTCAGTTGTGTTCCATTTTAGAATCGGTCTTGCATTTGTCACAAATGAGTGCTTAACACCCTTGCCAATACGTTCATAGCTAGAACGTTTAACACTTTCTTCAGAACGCACCCCTTCAAAAGCAAGTACTTTCGCTTGTTTGTTAGAGTTTGGTAGTTTAAGCATTCTATAAAGAGGTGCTGTTTTCATAACAGCGCAGCACCATCTATGTTTATCACTTGGACTTCCTATCTTATCCCAATAGTTCAGTACGGATTCGTGATTCTTAGCCGTACTAAACTTCAATGTTGGAAACTGCTTGTGATAGTATTCTTGCACCTCATCGTATAATGCGATAGAACTGGGTAGTTCATATCCAGTATCTGAGTATATTACCTGAAAAGAGTCTGGAGGAAGAGCACGAGTGCAAAGGTCTAGTACAACCTGACTATCTTTACCGCCAGAGAATGAAGCAAGGAAATAATCAATTTTCGTTGCCTTTAAGACCTTCTTACCCTGTTTTTCTGCTTCACTTAGAGGCATAATGTCAAAACTCTCACAATCCTCCCTCACGATAGCCATCTTCTGTTTAGTCTTTTTCTCTTGTCTTTTCACAAGTGATTCGAAGTCAATTCTATTGGCTGCATGTTTTTCGGTCATTCGATTCGCACCACTATATGTATCATATATATCACGAATAAATTCAATCGCTTCACTTTCACAAAGAAACATTTGCTCTTTTGTCCGTTCAAGCATTTTCTTCATATCAACAGGTTTGAGTTTTAGTTCCTCTTTCCCTGGTTGAAATACGATTGTTGCTTTGTCATATATATTTGCATTCTTGGCTTCAAAGACTAAATCTCCACAATAGTAATATTCTTTATTGCATGCCCACAATAATGGTTCTTTACACTCAGGATATTGCCATCCCAAAGTATTAAGTCCAAGAAGATTTAATTCTTCATAGAACACTGGACGGGGAGAAATATTTATCGTATCTTTCCCAGCCAGAGCACTAAGTTTTACACCTCCAGTTTCCCTATCCCATGAAACTTTGAACATATTTTATATTTATTTCTAATTTATTCTCTGGCTAAGGATATTGTATTTCTTAATCCTTGCCTTGATTTTTGTTATACAATTGTAATACTTACACAACATAGTATCTGCCAATATTTTTAAGAATCTTAATATTTACCAACATCTTTCGATATCACACGCAAGAATATCATTCGTTGATCCCTATACTTCTAAAGCAGAGACTTTCCTTGTGTGGAATTGTCATTTTTTGACTACAAAGATATATAAATATTCGGTAACTCTTGCATTGAAGAAAGGAAATATACATCTAAGGTTAAGTATGTTTGATAATTAAATCTTCATATCACATCAAATATCGCCCATTAAACATTAGTATTTAAAGCATGTTTGTAGTCTATTTATACCTAATTCTTTGATTGGACTTGTTACTTCTCCAAGCTTATTAACAATATTCCCATAGTCAATAATTAGCTGTACAGCCTCTGACAAATGCAATCCTTCTATAGTATCTATTTGCGTACTTACTTCCAAATCCCTATGAGCATCCACACTATTCCTAACTCGCGTCAATTCAGCAGTATTTTGTTCTCTAAATTTGGTAAGTTCCTTTTTGGCTGCAGCAAATGTAGCATAGCCGTAGTTTGGAAAATAGTGTTGAATAAATTTAATGACGCTCCCAGTAGTATCAACCAATTTTTTTGAAGTTTCATATATTGCTGTATATGCTGATTTAATAACATCACGTTGCTCCCATTCATCAATATCATTAACTGACAATCGCTTTAAACATTCCTTCATTTCAATACTTGCCATTTGAATATGACCCAGCATATTCCATATAGTCAGATTGTCTTTGAATGCTAATTTCTTCGTTTCATAAATAGACCTCGCAGCCAAACTACACTTATTGATTCGTTCTTCACAATTAGCAATATTCTGCTTACAATGCATAATGCATCCATGTATTAGCTCTAGACAATTTTGTTCCTCTTGCAATGTCTCATTGAGCGTATTCTTTAACTCTTTTGCGTTATCGCTTATTCGTTGCTGTAAAAAGCAATCCAAGGGGCTTTTTTTATATTTCATTTTACCTTCAATCTTGTGTTTCTATTTTTCTTGTGCAAATATATTTTATAATAGCCGGTGAGTCCGAATAGTTTCTATATAATTTGTTTATGCTAATCTTCATCGAGATAAGTCCAGTCTTTAGTAGCATATTCCTTTTCAAACTCTGCCAAGTCTTCTTTGATGCGTTCACGGAAACATTCTTCGCTATCATCGCCACTCATCATCCAATCTACTCGTTCAGCATATATCTCTGCTATACGAATTTGCCGACATGCCTCCTTCATCGCATCAATCGTCTCATTCGATAGTTCCAATACATCAGCATTATACGGATAATGGTCATAATAACAATGATGGATTGAGTACAATACCGGAATCTGTTCGTCATCAGGAGTATCTGACATATATCGCTTTTTCGATTGGAAAATCACTCCATCATCAAAGAATCGTCGGTCTGCATATTTTTGTTCCACCTTGACAATGGTTTTATCTCTCAGAAGAAAAGACTCCGCATCTTCATAGCTCCCAAAACTCATGAAATCTTTATAACTATGGTATGAGCCAAAGCAATCTTTCTCGTAAATAGTCCAATAGTCCTCCTGAATTTTCTCAGGTTTAGGTTTCAATGCCCTCACAATATCGCGCTCAATAGTATTGGCAATCTCACGCATTGCGTATGTGCTCCTATCAAAATATCCGCCACTCATAGTTATTTAATCTACTCTTTTTTGATTTAAAATGCACCTATTTAATACTTGTTACTCTCAAATCATATCTACGACTATCCGTGTCAAGATCAACATCATACTCTTTTAGACCTTTTTCAACTGCAATCCGATGTAATTCTTGCTTATCCTTTTGTGATATATCTGGACCATAATAGATCGCTTTCAAACATCCAACATCCGGAATTGCAACATAATCATTCTCTTCCTCTAAATTATAGTAAAGCATTCTCCATTCATGTTCATGCTCGTATTCTTTACGATCCTTATAAAGATAAGATCGATACCAATATAATTGATTGACTGATATCATGGAAGACAAAAAATTCAACCAATTTTTATCTCCGACCTGTTTTAAATACTCGTAAGTCTGAATATTTCCCTCATCCAATGTAACATCCGGTCTTAAATCTGTATAAATCACAGGAAAGAGATTTACATTCATTCCCAATGAATTATATTTAAAAATACATTTTCTGAGATCGTATTCTAATGCAAATCCCTTATACCCATCTGCATATCTATCCCACATATATTTTGACTGTACACTTTCTGTAAAACAGGCTATTTTTGCACTATTTCTTGGATTTCTAAAACGAGACTCTTGCTTTTTTATCGCTGAGCCAATATTGTTACAAAAATCAATATACTCACATGTCAATATTTTATCTATAATTTGTTCATCCGTATATCCGCACTCTCTATAATAACATACTTGCATTGCTTTTTCTGTTCTTATGTCAGGGGATTTCTGTGTTATTTGCGACAATGTTATACGTAAAGCATCTTTCAATGCATTTTCTAGATCTTTGTGAATCTTATCTTGATTTATATATAAATATGAATCATACTTATCCGGAAACATTCCTGCATGGCATAAGGAAATAGTTCCAGATTTAAATGATTCAATAGTATAGCCTTTATCGTCTATTCTACGGTATCTAAAAAGGTTTTTCGGGATATTAGAAAGTACTATCTTATAAATATTGCTCCACACATCAGAAGTCGCAGTTGTATCTATATTGAAAGGAATATAGGATTGTTCTATGATCTCTTGAAATTGTTTTCTAAAATCCAACATATGCAAATCACGAATTTGTTATTTCTTCATTTCATCAACTCAACGACATTTTCCGGCAACATCACATTTCCGACATCATCTTTCGGTGCATTCTTAAGAAATAAGACCGGGAGAACCTTGTAATTCTTGGCAAATGGCAGCAGGTTGGCTTTACGGAGAAGCTCGGCTGTAAGTTGTTTGCCATTCTCCTGGTTTGTCCATTTGCATTCGCCAACTAACAAATATTTTTTATCAAGCGACTCGGCCATCACATCAATCTCTATTTGTTCCGGCTTCTTATCCTCATTGAGAAGCGGTCCCCACCAGCGCTTTGCCTTACCGTAAACAATTCCATTGACCATATTGCCCGTTACAGCGTCTCTGCATAGTTTTTCCCAATGCATACTCACATACTCCGAGAAATGGGCTGCCAAAGCCTGTTCTAATGGCAAACGACGACCAAGCTCGATGAACGAACGGTTTGGTACAACAAATTGATAATAGAACGCCATAAATGGGTCTGCAATCTTATATAGGCTCTTTTTCGCATTCTTTTCGTCAATTCCGAACGGGACATCTTTCTCTAAAAATCCGAGGTCAATAAGTTTCTTCAACGGACGTGACAGATTAGTTGCAGGCTCATTACATCTGGCAGCAATCTCAGAAAGACGATTTGCACCGGAGCCGATATAGGACATGATTGTAGAAGTCTTGACAATATCCTTCACATCATCCTGAAACAGTTTTATCAGTTCCTCATAAAGATTCCCATTTATCGAAAGGATATTGTGCCACAACGCATCGGAAAGTGAGTTTCTGTTTTCTCTTAGTTCCCAATAACGAGGCACACCGCCCCATACAGCATACTCTTCAACGGCACTCACAGCGTCAAGGTCCAAAGCCTCCTGAATATACGGCAAACGTATCGGCGTAAGTCTCATTATCTCATCAACACGGCCATAGAGAGGTGCAGTAGAATCAAGAAACAGTCCATACATCATATTCTGTGATGAACCACAAAGTACAAGATTATACTTCAACTGCTTCTCATCAACAAGTTTCTGCAATACAGACGGCAGTTCCGGGGATTGCTCCACAAGATATGGAAATTCATCTAAGCATAACGTGAAACGCTTGTCTGTGCGATAATTGACCGCACGAAACAGAGATTCCCAATCCGGATACGTCAGCTTATCAAAATCAGAAAATACTTGTGCTACCACCTTTGCAAGCAAAGTTCTTTGATGTTGCCCTTCGGAACGGTCGGCAAGGAAATATACATCACTGTCCGACAACACCCTTTTGATAAGTGTTGACTTACCCAACCGCCTGCGACCGTACACTACGACCAACGAGGACTTCTCTCTTGAAAGAGCATCCCTCAGTCGTGTTGTTTCTTCTATTCTATCAACGAAGTTCATATTACGATTTTATTATGCTATGCAAACATAATGTTTTTACAGCATAACACAAAATTTTGAGCCAAGTATTTCCCGCATGGCAAAAGAATTTAATGTAAAATGATGTGTGATTGGGATTTATTTACTAATTTTGCACCGCTTTTGAGACAATATAAACATTAACAATGCAAAGAAACAGAATGAACATATTACCAACAACCGCAATTCTGAGCAATAAACGCACAGAATCCGTGTCGAGTGTTCATGTTTCACGCATTGAACCTCGTAGAGTAAATACTTTCCAGCGAACATAGCAAGTACTTTATTGTACTTTGAGAGAATAGAAACTGAATAGTTGGAGAGTCCTTACCAAACTTTCCAACTATTGTGTTTTATGCCCATTTGTGACAGTCGCCCTTGTGATGCTCTTCTGCCATTTCCGTCTGATGGGCTGTTAGTAACCAGATTATTAACGTGCAGTGATGCACATAAATTTAAAAGAAATGAACCTTTTCGATAAGCCGAGCGCAGAGGGAAACAGAGTTTCACTATGCCGAGACGGGAAAAGTGGCGTATGGAATACGAACCTTTTGACTAAGCCGAATCCAATGAAACCTGTTTCAATTGGTGAGACGGAAAAAAGCTGTGCGAAAGCAAACTACAAATTTGACGGCAATAAGGTGTTCTTTACATCTGACACCCATTTTTATCATGGGAATATCATTCGTTTCTGTAACAGACCGTTCAAGGATGTGGAGATGATGAATGAAACTACCATAGCCAATTGGAATAATACAATCGGACAAGATGATATCGTGTTTCATTTGGGCGATTTCTGTCTTGGCGGTTCAGCCGAATGGACTAAAATCCTTGACAGGTTGAACGGAAAGATATATCTGATTATGGGCAACCATGATTTGAAGAATATACGCCAAGGTTACATTGACAGATTTGAACATGTGGCAATGCAGATGCACATAGAAATCGGAAAGCAGAGGATATATCTGAATCATTATCCCTTTTTATGCTTTGATGGTGGATACAAGGATGTGTGGCAACTATTCGGGCATGTTCACACAAGGGAGAACAATACCGGAATTGACGCTGCCAGGCTTCAGTATCTCTATCCGACACAATACGATGTCGGTGTTGATAACAACAACTTTACCCCTGTTTCATTTCAACAAGTGAAGAGAATAATTGAAAATCAAGTGGAACAATTTAAAGAATAGATGATAAGGAGGATTAACAATGAGTGAATATACTACCATTTATTTAAGATACAAGGAGATACCTTTGTTGAAGTACAAAGAGCATCCTTCGCATGAGGAATGTCAAAGGTTATCTAAGGAAGATTTAATGAAAGTCAATCGTGAGATTGATGAATATAACAAACAAGTCATCAAGTCTTTTGGATGTAAATTGTTTTATCTTAGCACTACTCCAAGCCGAGAGTTGGCGATGCTTCCATGGAGTCCTTCTCCGAGTATACTAACCAAAGGCCTGCTTGCTGAGATTCTTTATTTCTACCGAGAAGAGATAGATAATTACAAAAATGCTATTGCTAAAAATAAAGAAGATATAGCCAAGCTGGAAGTCCGTATATCCAAAGCAAATGTCAATTTGTACGATAAAATCAGCAGTGAGATTGACGAATGTCATGCAAATATAAACTTCGAGGAAGAAGAACTTGAGTACTACCAATATTGGTACAATAAATTTTCTTTTCTGGTGGATATTATTGACAATGAATCGAATTATGAGAATTACGAAATGATTTACACAAAATGTTAATAAAAAAGAATTATGAAAATACAATATATGAGCGACCTGCATTTGGAGTTCAGTGATAACAGCAGGTGGCTAAAACATAATGAATTACCTGTAACAGGTGATATTCTGGTGCTTGCTGGAGATATATTCTATCTGAAAAACGAAGTTGCGCCTTTGGCTAATTTCTGGAAATGGGCATCTGAGAATTATCGTCAGGTGCTCATTGTGCCCGGAAACCATGAGTATTACAATTATTGTGATGTGATGGATAAGGGATTGCAATGGAATTGGATGTTCAAGAAGAATGTAGGATATTATCAGAATAAGGTAGTGCGGATTGATGATACCGATTTCATCATGAGCACTTTGTGGTCTCGGATTTCTCCATCTGACGAGTATTTTGTATGGAAGGGCATGAATGATTTTCGTCAGATAATGTACAATAGCAAATTGCTCCAGACAGAGGAATTCAATAAGATGCACAGTTTCTGTTTGGATTTTATCAAACAAAGTCTGGCAGAAAGCACCGCCAAACACATTGTGGTAGTAACGCATCATCTTCCTACATTAGAGGTGGTAGCCCCTCATCATAAGGGTTCTGTGCTGAACAGTGCTTTTGCGACCGAGTTAGGCCAGCTTATAGCAGACAATCGTATTGATGCGTGGATTTATGGTCACTCTCACACCAACATTGATGCTGAGATAAACGGAACAAAGGTCGTTTGCAATCAGATGGGGTATGTCTTTGAGAACGAATATATTGCCAATGGTTTTGATCCGAGCAAGTTCCTTGTCTTGTAGCAAATATTGTCTTGGTTGGTATGCTTTAAGACCTCAATGTATCATATAGTAAACAAAATAACTCGGTTTTGCATATTATATGATATGTTGTGATAGAGTATTTTCAGTTATTCGAAAAATTCGAATAACTGAAAATACTGATTTTTACCATTACATAATTATCGTAACGCAAACATCGTAATAATCACCCAGCATCCTCATTGTAAAGGGGTTTTCTTTTGGTCAGCATAACTTAACCTTACAGATTAAAACATTTTTCCACCAGAGTTTTCAAATACTCAGTCGTAAGATTTGCCAAACCAATTTGTTCTATATAGGCAAAGTCTGCATTCTTTTTATTTATCACAAATTTCCTTTCTACGCCATCAATGCTTGCCAGCAGATGGTAATTCCCTTTATAAGTTTGCTCAACACGCATATTGCTGATGGTGTGTCCATCGATTTCCATTGCAGCATCTTCGACTTCGCACTCCCATTCGCCCCATACCTTCAGGTGGTTGGCGATAGTTGACTCTACTCTGCCTATCCACGACTCCGATACCCCATTTTCAACTGCTATTGTACGGAATTGTTTCAATGAGGAAACGACATCTCTGATGATAGCATCGGGGCGACGAATTCCGTTATCACGGGCAAATTCAATAACATCCGAGCGTGTGATGTCATACAGTTTGGCTCGAATATACATGCAATGCTCCTTGTTCGGCAAATAACCGCCCCTGTCAATGATGTAGGTAATATCGTATGCAGGAGCAAGACGCCAGGCACCATCTTCATTCATAATAAATGAAAAGTTCTTGTTATGGTCGTCTGTGTTATTCGACAGAATATTGAAGACCATTCTTCGGAATACTTCCTGACAATCCGCATCAGGCAGACGGAGCTTACGGCAAACAGATATCAATTGCTCATAACTCTCTGCATCGGGATATATGGCAGCCAAAGTCTGTGTATGAATCTTTTTTCCACCATTACGATCAAACCGTCTGGTTAAAAAATGATTGTTTCCATCCACTGAATATAACATTGACGGCATCATATTGATACCTGCCATAGTTGCCAACTTATAATAAGTCATTTCTAATTCTGCCGAACAATATTCGGAGTTACCAAATTTGAGAAGATAATAGTCATATCCTTCCAAAGCTGCAATTTGACCGCTTCGTATCTCTCCTGTTTCTCTGTTTATCGCAATAATCGCTTTCGGCTGACGCCCCCCAGCGGATGTACCTACAGTCAACAAAGATTGCATGGTTATGGACTCCTCCGGCATAATACGGGCATTCTCTCTTTCAATAAAGATGCGTTCTGCCAAATCCGCCAACGACTTGACATCTATCTTTTCTATTCGGCGCTCCCTGTTAGTTTCCGGAATGAATTCCAATGCTCCCATTCCTCGTCTGCCTATAAACGAGAGCTTATCCAACGGATTTATCTCTGAATTGGATATTTTTTGCTGTTGACGCCATAAATCAAACAATTGGTTACCCCAGGCATCAGGCAATGAATCTGCGACAAATGCCGGAAGCTTCTGGTAAATCTTGGCATCTTCACCCCAAACAGGCAACAGCCCTCTGGTACCATCAACAGGTGCAACCAAAGGAGATATATTCAATCTTTTTTTGATAAAATCGGGATTATATGTGAAATAAGAAAGATGTCGGCGTTCATCCCAAGCCAAACGACCAATTTCTTCTTCCCAAAGTATTATTTTTAACGACTTCATCATATCTGTATGTCTTATTTAGAGTGTCTGATTCGTTGCGCTTTTTTCTCATTTTCACGCATAAGATAAGGCGATTCGGGCAATTCCGGCAAAATATCGTCTAAAGAATTAATCTGACCGACGACCTTCAACAACAGAATAAATGTCGACAATGAAAGATTGCCCGCCGTGCCATTTTCAAACTTGTGTATGGTAGTCAGCCCGACACCTGACAATTCCGACACTTCTTTTTGTGTCAGATTGCACCGCATTCTATATTCCTTAAAACGAGTACCCAACATGCGTACTAGTTCAGGAGTGGAGTATTCAAACAAATCTTTCATACTTATATATCGTTATACTGATAATTAAATATTATATATCGCCATTATATTCACTATATTGATATTTACGATACAAAAGTAGTAATATGTTTTGAAATAGCCAATGAATGCGCATAATTATTGGCTTGCCAAAAGAAAAAGATATGTCTCCACTCTCAACTTGACTTTAATGACCGTTTTATATACACGGGCAATAAAGTCAAAGTCAAACAGAGGGAGAGAAAAAAATTAGCCTACTGGGTATTTTTTCTTTTCGCCAGCAATCAATATCAGTCACTCCGTATTCAATCTTGGAGGAGCAACCAGCAATATAGACATAGGCATAACACCAGATGAAATTCTATGCAAAATCTCCCGAAAATCTCATAGCAGGACCTGCAAATTTGTACAAAAAACCACCTTTTTTATCAAAGTCTTCTCATTTGTTTCCTTGTACCGGAAAAACGCATTACCTTTGCAAAAGTTCAGCGCAGAAAAAGGAGCAAAATCAGACTTTCCTACCATTTAAGCCTCAAACTATTGGTAGTCAATTGGTCTAATATGCTGCATCGGCAAGTAAAACCCGAACAACAAGTGACAGATTCAGCGTAAATTTCGCTATCTCCGATTGCTGATTGTTTTGTTGCCGATATGCATGATTATTATTTTATAATATAATCTGCAAATCCCACTGCCTGAGACTTTTATAGAGCGCGTTTTCACACCTGCCGGCAATGCCTTGACGGGACCAATCCGCTTGCCGGGTGTCTTATATTATGAAACATCGACAATTCTATTGTTATGTGAAATATCATCGCTATTTAGAACATGCTCCAAATATGATGAAAACATATCAATAATAAGATACTTTAATCTATAATAAACAAAATAGAATAGGGATGTAACTCAAAAGGTTACATCCCTATTTATATGGATTCAGATATTTCTAAATTGACGGATTATTTCACTTCTTCGAAGTCGACGTCGGTTACGTGGTCGTCGCCGCCTGCGTGGGGTGCGCCTGCTCCGGGATTAGGGGCGCCGGCGCCCGGCTGTGCACCGGCCTGAGCCTGCTGCTGGGCGTTGAGTATGTCCTGCTGGGCTTCGCCGAAAGCTTTCTGGATGTCGTTGATGGCCGGTTCGATGGCAGCTACATCCTGAGCCTTGTGGGCGTCTTCCAAGCGTTTGAGAGCGGCTTCGATAGTTGCCTTTTTGTCAGCGGGGATAGCGGCTCCGAGCTCTTCAAGCTGCTTCTTTGTCTGGAAGATGACAGTGTCGGCTTGGTTCAGCTTGTCGATGCGCTGCTTTTCGGCCTCGTCGGCAGCTGCGTTTGCGGCGGCCTCGTCTTTCATACGCTTGATTTCGGCGTCGGTAAGACCCGATGAAGCTTCTATACGTATGCTCTGTTCCTTGCCGGTAGCTTTATCCTTGGCTGAAACGTTAAGTATACCGTTGGCGTCAATCTCAAATGTAACTTCAATCTGGGGTATGCCTCGCGGAGCGGGAGCTATGCCGTCCAAGTGGAATTTACCGAGGGTCTTGTCATCTTTTGCAAGAGGACGCTCACCCTGAAGTACGTGTATTTCAACCGAAGGCTGGTTGTCGGCTGCGGTAGAGAATACTTCGCTCTTGCGGGTAGGTATGGTGGTGTTGGCCTCGATAAGCTTGGTCATTACGCCGCCGAGGGTCTCGATACCTACCGACAGAGGTACTACGTCAAGCAGAAGCACGTCTTTTACATCGCCTGAAAGCACACCACCCTGAATGGCGGCGCCTACTGCCACTACTTCGTCGGGGTTGACGCCCTTTGAGGGTGCTTTGCCGAAGAACTTCTTGACGATTTCCTGAATGGCGGGTATACGGGTCGAACCACCTACGAGGATAACCTCGTCGATATCGGAAGCTGTCAGACCTGCATCCTTGAGCGCCTGTTCACACGGCTTGATTGTAGCCTGAATGAGCTTGTCGGCGAGCTGCTCGAATTTTGCACGGGTAAGTGTTTTTACCAAGTGGCGGGGCACACCGTCAACCGGCATGATGTAAGGCAGGTTGATTTCGGTTGTGGTCGAGCTTGAAAGTTCAATCTTCGCTTTTTCGGCAGCTTCTTTAAGACGCTGGAGGGCCATGGCGTCTTTGCGGAGGTCTACATTGTATTCCTGCTGGAAGTCGTCGGCAAGCCAGTCTATGATTACATGGTCGAAGTCATCGCCACCGAGGTGAGTGTCACCGTTGGTTGATTTTACTTCAAATACTCCGTCGCCGAGTTCGAGGATAGATATATCAAATGTACCGCCGCCAAGGTCAAACACGGCTATCTTCTGGTCCTTATTGCTCTTGTCAAGGCCGTATGCAAGGGCTGCTGCAGTAGGCTCGTTGACTATACGGCGCACCTTAAGACCGGCTATTTCGCCTGCTTCCTTGGTAGCCTGACGCTGCGAGTCGTTAAAATAAGCCGGAACGGTTATGACGGCTTCGTCAACTGACTGACCGAGATAGTCTTCGGCGGTTTTCTTCATCTTCTGAAGTATCATGGCCGAGATTTCCTGAGGAGTGTATTCGCGGCCGTCCACGAGCACACGCACTGTGCCGTTGTCAGCCTTGCCTACCTCATAAGGCACTCTCTTGACCTCGTCGGCCACTTCATCATATTTTTCACCCATGAAACGCTTGATCGAGTAGATGGTGCCTTCAGGGTTGGTTATTGCCTGACGCTTGGCGGGGTCTCCGACCTTACGCTCTCCGCCGGCTATGAATGCTACGATAGACGGGGTTGTATTGCGACCTTCGCTGTTAGGTATAACGACAGGATCGTTGCCCTCAAGTACTGAAACGCATGAGTTGGTAGTTCCCAAGTCAATACCGATAATTTTTCCCATAATGTTTAAGTTTTTATTTTGGTTATGTTTGTTCGTTAAATGTATGTTTGTCGTGCTCACCCATGTCGGGTTTGACATTCATAGAAAAAACAAATCATATGCCAAAAAGGTTGAACATTGAGCTAAGCATATGATAAACATTGCCTTGACTGTTTTGCACCTACTGACATGCGGGCTGACACAATTTCACTTTTCTGACAAAAATTCACTTATCATACATTAATTATTATAGATATGTCATTAATTATTATAGATATGTCATTAGGTAGTTCAACAATAATTGCTAAATTTGCAGCGTCGATTAATGTGAATCGGTCTTTGCGCATGGCGTAAAGCCGATTTTTAACCGGAAAATCAATAACATTATTCAACCATAATTAAAAAATTAATACAATGAACATTTCTCACATTGAACACGTGGGTATAGCCGTTCCCTCTTTGGACGAGGCAATACCTTTTTACGAGAAAATCTTAGGCCTTAAATGCTTTGCCATCGAGGAGGTGGCCGACCAGAAAGTACGTACTGCATTTTTTAAGGTAGGTCAGACCAAGATTGAGCTTCTTGAGGGTACATCGGATGACAGCGCTATATCTAAATTCATAGCCAACAACGGTGGCCGCGGAGGCATACAGCACATAGCTTTTGCAATGGAAGACGGAGTTGCCAACGCTCTTGCCGAGGCTGAAGAAAAAGGCTGCCGCCTTATCGACAAGGCTCCGCGTAAAGGGGCTGAAGGCCTTAACATCGCTTTCCTTCATCCCAAATCGACTTGCGGTGCGCTTATCGAGCTCTGCGAGGACCCCAACAAATGATAACCAACTCCCTTGTTTATTAACAAAACAATAAGACATGAGCACTCAGCTTGAAAAAGTACAAGAGCTTATCGCCCTGCGCGAGGAAGCCCGTTTAGGAGGTGGCGAAAAGGCCATACAGAAACAGCACGACAAAGGCAAGTATACAGCACGCGAGCGCATAGCCCAGCTTCTTGACGAGGGTTCTTTCGAAGAGCTCGACATGTTTGTGCGTCACCGTTGCACAAACTTCGGTCAGGAGAAGAAGAGCTATCTCGGCGACGGTGTTGTCACCGGTTACGGTACGATAGAGGGACGTCTTGTATACGTATTCGCTCAGGACTTTACCGTATTCGGCGGTTCGTTGTCCGAGACTATGGCCCTGAAGATATGCAAGGTCATGGACATGGCCATGAAGATGGGCGCACCCGTTATCGGTCTTAATGACTCGGGCGGCGCACGTATTCAGGAAGGTATAAACGCTCTTGCCGGTTATGCCGAAATATTCCAGCGCAACATCATGGCGTCGGGTGTCATTCCCCAGATATCGGGCATACTCGGTCCTTGTGCCGGTGGCGCCGTATATTCACCCGCGCTTACCGACTTCACCATAATGACCAAGGGCATATCCTACATGTTCCTTACCGGTCCTAAGGTCGTGAAGACTGTCACCGGCGAGGATGTCACTCAGGAGGCTCTCGGCGGCGCGCAGGTACATGCCTGCAAGAGCGGTGTGGCACACTTTGCCGCTGAAGACGGTGAAGAGGCTTTGAAGATTATCCGCAAACTGTTCAGCTACATACCTCAGAATAACCTTGAGGAGCCGCCGCTGGTAGAGTGCACCGACCCCATTGACCGCCTCGAAGACTCGCTTAACGACATCATCCCCGACAGCGCCACCAAGCCTTATGACATGTATGAGGTGATCGGTGCCATAATCGATAACGGCGAGTTCCTTGAAATACAGCGCGACTATGCCAAGAACATAATTGTGGGTTTTGCCCGCATGAACGGCCAGTCGGTGGGTATTGTGGCCAACCAGCCCAAGTATCTCGCCGGTGTGCTTGACAGCAACGCTTCACGCAAGGGCGCACGCTTCGTGCGTTTCTGCGACGCCTTCAACATACCTTTGGTCACTCTCGTCGACGTACCCGGATTCCTCCCCGGTACCGGTCAGGAATACAACGGCGTCATCCTTCATGGTGCCAAGCTCCTTTACGCCTACGGTGAGGCTACCGTGCCCAAGGTTACCGTTACTCTCCGCAAGAGCTACGGCGGAAGCCATATCGTGATGAGCTGTAAGCAGCTCCGCGGCGACATGAACTACGCATGGCCTACTGCCGAAATCGCGGTTATGGGCGGTGCCGGTGCCGTTGAGGTGCTTTATGCCCGTGAGGCCAAGGACGCAGAGGATCCCGCAAAGGTTCTTGCCGAGAAAGAGGCCGAATACAACAAGCTGTTCTGCAATCCCTACAATGCCGCCAAATACGGCTATATCGATGACGTCATCGAGCCGCGCAACACCCGCTTCCGCGTGATACGCGCTCTGCAGCAGCTTGCTACCAAGAAAGTCACCAATCCTGCTAAAAAGCACGGTAACATACCTCTATAACAAAACGCCTCTATACATTTTCCAATGAAAAAGAGATTTTTAATCATACTTATCGCCGCCGTTGCATGCTGCATGACCGTTGACGCCCAAGGACGCCGCGGACTGCGCATAAACGAAGTGATGGTACAGAACGACAGCAATTATGTCGACGACTACGGCCTCCATCAGGCATGGATAGAGCTGTACAACTCGACCTATGCACCTATGGAGATATCGAGCGTTTACCTGTCAAACGATCCGGCGCAGCCTAAGAAATATCCTGTGCCCCTCGGCGACGTAAACACGGAGATACCCCCTCGGCAGCATGTCGTGTTCTGGGCCGACGGCGAACCCAACAAAGGTACATTCCACCTGAGTTTCAAGCTCACTCCGGGTCAGGACAACTGGATCGGTGTATATGATGCCAACGGCATTACTCTCATCGACTCAATCACTGTGCCCGCCTCTTTGCTGCCCAACACTACCTACGCCCGCAAATTTGACGGCGAAGGCTCCGGTATCGAAGCTTGGGAGGTGCGCGACGGCTCTGATGCAGCTTACATCACGCCCAGCAGTAACAACAAGATCATTGACACCAACTCAAAGGTGGAGATGTTTGCCGAGACCGACGGTCACGGCTTCGGACTGTCACTGATGGCCATGTGCATCGTGTTCTCCGCGTTGCTGCTGCTCAGCCTGTCATTCTATGCCATAAGCCGCATAGGTGCGAGGGTGTCGCGTAAAAACAAAGCCCGCTCGCAGGGTATCGAGACCAAGTCTCTGCCCAAGGAAGAGCGTCCTACCCACGACTCGGGTGAGGAGATTGCCGCCATCGTCATGGCTCTGCACAATCATCTTAACGCCCATGACAAAGAGAACACTATCCTTACTATAAATAAGGTAAGGAAAAGCTACTCGCCGTGGAGCTCTAAAATCTACAGCTTGCGCGAACTTCCGCGACGTTAATCCAATCAAATTTTTCCAACAAGAAAAGTAAATTATCATTCACATGAAAGAATATAAATATAAAATAAACGGAAACACCTATAATGTTGCCATCGGCGATATTGTAGACAACGTTGCCGAAGTTCTTGTAAACGGTACCCCCTATAAGGTCGAGCTTGAGAAAAAGCAGAATCCGGTGACCGTAGTCAACACTCCGCGTCCTTCGGCTGCCCCCCGTACGGCTTCAGGCGAGAAAGTGGTGGCAAAAGCCACTGTTGCCTCCGGCAATTATGAAATCAAGGCTCCTCTGCCCGGTACCATACTGTCTATAAACTGCAAGGTAGGCGATACTGTAAAGGCTGCCGATACGGTAGTCGTGCTCGAAGCCATGAAGATGGAAAACGCCATCCATGCCGGACGCGACGGAAAGGTGGCCTCCATCAATGTGGCTGCCGGCGACGCAGTGCTTGAAGGAGCAGTGATTATAACCCTCGCTTAAGAGAGACCTAAGGTATTTTATTTATAAAATAAAGCATCAGACAATATGACTTTCCACGAATTTATGGCGACCAATTTCCAGCAGTTCTGGGAGCTTACGGGCTTTGCCAACGCTACTTGGCAACATCTGGTCATGCTCGCCGTCGGCCTTTTCTTCCTGTGGCTTGCCATCAAGAAGAATTTCGAGCCGATGTTGCTTGTGCCGATAGGCTTCGGTATACTTATAGGCAACATCCCTTTCAACGGAACCGCAGGTCTCGAAATAGGTATATACGAAGAGGGCTCCGTGCTCAATATCCTTTACAACGGAGTGAGTGCCGGCTGGTATCCGCCTCTTATCTTCCTCGGCATCGGTGCCATGACCGACTTCTCGGCCCTTATAGCCAATCCTAAGCTCATGCTTGTCGGCGCGGCTGCGCAGTTCGGTATATTCGGCGCTTATATGGTGGCCCTTGCTCTCGGCTTTGCTCCCGATCAGGCCGGTGCTATCGCTATCATCGGTGGTGCCGACGGTCCTACCGCTATCTTCCTGTCGTCAAAACTCGCCCCCAACCTTATGGGTGCCATAGCTGTGTCGGCATATTCTTACATGGCTCTCGTGCCGCTTATCCAGCCGCCGATCATGCGTCTGCTCACCACCAAGCACGAACGTGTCATCAAGATGAAGCCCGCGCGTGCCGTGTCGCAGAACGAGAAGATCATATTCCCCATCGTAGGTCTTATCCTTACTTGCTTCGTGGTGCCCTCCGGTATACCCCTGCTCGGTATGCTCTTCTTCGGTAACCTCCTGCGCGAGTGTGGTGTGACCAACCGTCTTGCCAAGACTGCAAGCAATGCGCTGACCGATATCGTGACCATACTTCTCGGTATGACAGTCGGAGCCTCGACCCAAGCTTCGGAGTTCCTTACACTCGACACGATATTTATCTTCGCCCTCGGTTTCATGGCCTTCATCATCGCATCGGCTTCGGGTGTCATCTTTGTGAAGATCTTCAACCTGTTCCTGCCTGCGAGCAAGAAGCTCAATCCGCTTATCGGAAATGCCGGTGTGTCGGCTGTGCCTATGTCGGCCCGCATCTCCAATAACCTCGGCCTTGAATATGACCCCAGCAACTACCTGCTCATGCACGCTATGGGTCCCAACGTCGCAGGTGTTATCGGTTCGGCTGTCGCTGCCGGTGTGCTCCTCGGATTCCTTGCATAATCAGTTATGATCATATGATTATAAAGTGCGGCATTGTGATGATTCACTATTGCCGCACTTTTTTACCAAATACAGCCATTCTAAACCATTTTTATCTAAAAAATCCTAAACCATAGGCGCCGTAAGTGTGTTAATACGACACAGGCAAGTGCGGATGACCAATCAAGCCCCGTCAAAGCTTAACTACGTAAGTATGATAACGAAGAAGGTAATCGACGCATTATATAAAAAATATCGCAAGCGGCCGGCAGGAATAGAGTTGCTTGATGTGGGATTGTTGTTTGAATATACATCTGAACATCACAACATCGTGATTGACGAGGAGGGCAACTTGGTTATCAACAGCATCGACCCCGCATCGCCCTTTCATAAGCTGGCTCTTAGCCATATACACGGCATCACCCAGTTTGACGACGTTGTGGTCATAATACTGCACAGCTCCATCGTGTTCCTGAATAAAAAAGACAGCGGCATAAACGTGCACATAAAGTTTGACGAACCCTCTATCTGGGAGAAAATCCGCTGGAAAGTATCCGGTAAATAATCGCCACCATTTATTGAAAAACATACACGGGCGAAAACTGAATCATTCAGCTGTTGTGTGCGAAGCATTATATTTATTTCATCTTCATACGTCGTTGCCATATGAAAAACATATGGAGATTTCCATTTTACGCGGTTTATGATTAACTTTGATGCGCTCTTAGACACTCATGTCGGGCAAAGTGCAAAATTATTTGCTTTTGCACTCGACTTATTTGTATCTTTGACGTAAATTTCATTATTGCATTAACATACTATATTTCAGTAACGCTATATGTATAGGAGTAAGACATGCGGAGAACTCCGCTTGAGCGATGCCGGCAGCGTGGTCACAATTGCCGGTTGGGTTCAACGTGCCCGTAAGATGGGAGGCATGACATTTGTAGACCTGCGTGACCGCTACGGTATAACACAAGTGGTGTTCAATAACGAGACAGATGCTGACCTCTGCGAGGCCGCCAACCATCTCGGTCGTGAATATGTGGTTCAGGTGACCGGTAAAGTGGCTGAGCGCTCAAGCAAGAATCCCAATCTTCCCACCGGCGATATTGAGATCATCGCCGAAAAGTTTACCGTGCTCAACCCGTCGGAGGTGCCTCCGTTCACAATCGAGGACGATACTGACGGCGGCGACGATTTGCGTATGAAATTCCGTTACCTCGACTTGCGCCGCAGCTGTGTCAGGAAGAATCTTGAACTGCGTCATAAGATGACAATGGAGGTCCGCCGCTATCTTGACAGCAAGGGCTTCCTTGAAATAGAGACCCCCATGCTTGTCGGCTCCACACCCGAGGGTGCGCGCGACTTCGTGGTGCCCTCGCGTATGAATCAGGGTCAGTTCTATGCTCTTCCGCAGTCGCCCCAGACCCTTAAGCAGCTTCTTATGGTGTCGGGTATGGACCGCTATTTCCAGATTGTAAAATGTTTCCGCGACGAGGACCTGCGTGCTGACCGCCAGCCCGAGTTCACACAGATAGACTGTGAGATGAGTTTCGTGGAGCAGGACGATATAATCAACCTTTTCGAGGGCATGGCCGTGCACTTGTTTAAAGAACTTCGCGGTGTTGACCTGCCGCAGCCGTTTATACGTATGCCGTGGGCCGATGCCATGAAATATTACGGCAGCGACAAGCCTGACCTGCGTTTCGGCATGAGGTTTGTCGAGCTTATAGACATTATGAAGGGCCATGGCTTCGGCGTGTTTGACAATGCCGCTTATATCGGCGGTATATGTGCTCCGGGTGCGGCTACATACACCCGCAAGCAACTCGACCAGCTTACCGACTACGTGAAGCGCCCGCAGATAGGTGCGAAAGGTATGGTATATGCGCGTGTGGAGGCCGACGGCACCGTTAAGTCGAGTGTCGACAAGTTTTACCCGCAGGAGGTGCTTCAGCAGATGAAAAGTGCGTTCGATGCCAATCCGGGCGACCTTATACTTATTATGTCAGGCGATGACGCCATGAAGACCCGCAAGCAGCTTTGCGAGCTTAGACTTGAGATGGGTCGTCAGCTCGGTTTGCGCGACAAAAATAAATTTGCATGTCTTTGGGTCGTTGACTTCCCCATGTTTGAGTGGAGCGACGAGGAGCAGCGTCTCATGGCCATGCATCATCCGTTCACACATCCGAAGGATGAGGACATACCCTTGCTTGACACTGATCCGGCAGCCGTAAGAGCCGATGCTTATGACATGGTCATCAATGGCGTTGAGGTCGGCGGCGGCTCCATACGTATACATGACAGCAAGCTTCAGGCCAAGATGTTTGAGATACTCGGTTTCACACCCGAGCGTGCTCAGGAGCAGTTCGGCTTCCTTATGAACGCATTCAAGTACGGAGCGCCCCCTCACGGAGGTCTCGCCTACGGCCTTGACCGTTGGGTGTCGCTGTTTGCCGGCCTTGACAGCATACGCGATTGCATAGCATTCCCGAAAAACAATTCCGGACGCGATGTCATGCTCGATGCTCCGGCGCCTATAGATCAAAAGCAGCTTGACGAACTCGCACTGAAAGTGGAGCTGCCTGAAAAATAATCAGCTGACGGTGGTGACGATACGCGACATAACAGATGCGATAGAGCAGGTGGCTCCGCTCCCCCTGCAGGAGGGCTACGACAATGCCGGCCTGCAGGTCGGCGATGCCGGGTCTTTGTGTACCGGAGCGTTGATATGTGTCGATGTCACGCCCGATATAATTAATGAGGCTGTTGAGCGGGGTTGCAATCTGGTATTGTCGCATCATCCGCTGCTGTTCAACGGCGTAAAGCGCCTTACCGGACGTACGCTTCAGCAGCGGGCGCTCATTGCGGCGGTTAAAAACGATGTGGCGGTCTATTCGGCCCACACCAATCTTGACAGCGCTCCCGTAGAGGGCGTGAGCAGGGTGCTCGCCTCCCTTCTGGGCATCGGCGATGTCGAGCCGCTCCGACCACTGACCGGAAAGACCATGAAGCTCTCGGTGATTGTGCCACGTGCTCATGCCGTGAAGGTCCGTGAGGCGGTGTGCCGCGCAGGAGCCGGCAGGGTAGGGTGTTACTCCGATTGCTCTTTCTCGGTAGAAGGCGAGGGCACTTTCATGGCTCTTGACGGGGCTGAGCCCTATGTGGGTGAAGTAGGTAACCTGCATCATGAGCCGGAGACTCGTATTGACGTCATGCTGCCGTCTTGGTTGCGCGGCAGTGTTGAGCGCGCCCTTTTGGATGCGCACCCCTATGAAGTGCCGGCATATGAGTTCATCAGTCTGGACAATCCGCTGCCGGCCGGTCTTGGTGCTGTGGGGAGTTTCGCAGCGGCCGTTGACCCGGTGGACCTTGTAGCTAAAGTGAAGGAAGTGTGCTCGTCGCCTGTGGCGAGATGTACGCGTATACCTGACCATGCTGTCACTCGTGTGGCTGTATGCGGAGGCTCCGGCGGTTCGCTCATAGCTGATGCCATAGCTTCGGGTGCGCAGGCATTTGTCACCTCCGATGTCCGTTATCATGACTTTGTCGACCACTGCAATGACATTTTTATCATAGATATCGGCCATTATGAGAGTGAAATGTGCACAAAACATATTTTTTATCATATAGTTAGCAAAAAATTTCCTAACTTTGCGCTCTATTACTCCGAATTAGAAAAAAATCCGATAAACTACTTGTAAGCAAATGGCTACAGACAAGAACAAAAACGAAGTACTCTCAGTGGAGCAGCGTCTGAAATCGCTGTATGAGTTGCAGACAATTCTATCCGAGATCGACCGCATAAAGACTATACGCGGCGAGCTCCCGCTGGAAGTCAAAGACCTTGAGGACAATATCGAAGGCCTTCGTACTCGTATCGAAAACTACCGTCGCGATGTGGAGGAGCTCCGCAAGAAGACAGTGATTGAGAAGGAAAAAATCAACGACTCGCAGTCAAAGATAGCGCGCTACAAAGAGCAGCTTGACAATGTAAGAAACAACCGCGAGTTTGACCTCCTGTCGAAAGAAGTTGAGTTCCAGACACTTGAAATCGAGCTTTGCGAAAAGCACCTCAACGAGTATGCCCGTGCCATAGACGCTAAAAACAACGACATTGTCGCTACCGAAGAGCGTCTTACCGACAGCGAGCACATTCTTAAAGAAAAGAAAGCGGAGCTTGACGAAATCGTATCGGAAACCAAACAGGACGAAGAGCGTCTGCGCATACAGGCCAAGGAGATAGAGCCGCGCATCGACGAGCGCACACTCAAAGCCTTCAAGCGCATCCGTGACAACGCCCGCAACGGTCTCGGCATCGTATACATACAGCGCAATGCCTGTGGAGGCTGCTTCAACCGCATACCGCCGCAGAAGCAGATGGAGATCAAGATGCACAAGAAAGTCATAGTATGTGAGTATTGCGGACGCATCATGATAGACCCCGAACTGGCCGGAGTGGCTGAGGAGGCTGTAAAATAATTTATCTTTAATTATTGATAGCGACTTTATTACCACAAAATTTTGTCATATCGAAAACTATATGTAATTTTGTCGCGCAATTAACAAAACTGAAACAAACAAAAACAAACATATTAAAATGATAATCGTACAAGTAAAAGAAGGCGAAAACATCGAAAAAGCTCTTAAGAAGTTTAAAAGAAAATTTGAAAAGACCGGCATCGTAAAAGAACTGCGTAGCCGTCAGGCATTTGAAAAGCCGAGCATCACCAACCGCAAGAAGATGATGAAGGCTGTATACGTGCAGAAGCTTCGCATGGTTGAGGAATAAATCATAATTTCCCTCCTTTTTATTTGGTAAATTGACATAAAAGAGCTAAATTCGTAAAAGAAGGTTTTACGGATTCGCCATGTTGGACTCTTTTATAACATATATACGGTGTGAGCTGAATTTTTCAGTTCACACCGTTTCCGCATATACCGGCGACCTTCGTCAGTGGGCCGATTATGCCACGGGAGGCCATCCCGAGGAGCTGCATCCCGAGGATGTGACTGCCGGCGATCTGAGGCTGTGGGTGGCAAAGCTTGCAAAGGACGGCGACGGACCGCGCACTATACGCCGGAAGATACAGGCCTTGAGGGCCTTTTTCCGATACCTTATGCGATACCGCGGGCTAAGGGCCAATCCGGCCGCCGACCTTGCGCTGGCAAAAACCGACAGGCCGCTCCCCGTCTATGTAAGACAACGCGAGACTGAAGAGATACTTGACGAGCCGATTGACACCGATGATTTCAAGCAGGTGCGCGACCGGTTGATAGTCATGATGATATATACTACCGGACTCCGTTCTTCCGAGATTATGGGGCTTCTGGACGCCGATGTCGACACCGTGAAAGGTGAACTAAAAGTGCTTGGCAAGCGTAATAAACACAGAATAATCCCTTTCGGAGAAGAGCTGTCTGATATGATTACATTATATCGCAATAGGCGTGGCGAGACAGTGCCCGGTGCCGTTCATGAGTTTTTCGTTAGAGCGGGCGGAGAGCCGCTATACAGAAAACTCGTGTACAATGTCGTGAATTCGGCTTTGGCGGGACACACCGTCGCACAGCGGCAGAGTCCTCATGTGCTGCGTCATTCATTTGCTACCGACATGCTTAACAACGGAGCCGATTTATATTCAGTACAGCAGTTACTTGGACACCAGTCGTTGGCTACAACGCAGGTGTATACCCATATAACTTATCGAGAACTAAAACAAAATTACCAACTCGCACATCCACGTGCTCTAAAAAAAGGAGGAGATCATGGAAGTAAACATTAAGTCAATCCATTTTGACGCAACTGAAAAACTGCAAGATTTCATCAACAAGAAAGTAAATCGTCTTGCGCGACACCACGAGAACATATCAAATGTCGAGGTTACACTTAGCGTTGTAAAGCCCGAGACTTCGATGAATAAGGAAGCAGGCATCAAGATATCTGTACCTCAGCAGGAGGATATATTTGCATCTAAAACCGCCAACTCATTTGAAGAAGCGGTCGATCTGTGCCTTGAGGCGCTTGAACGCCAGCTTGAGAAAATCAAGGGCCGTAAGTAGTCATTACAAATTTTCGCGATAAAGGTCCCGCATGGTTCGGGGCCACATATAAAGTTTTACGGAGAGGGTGCCGGGCGGCACTCTCTCCGTACTTTATTGCCATTATGTCGTTTGACTTGGTATGCGCACTTGCCAATAAAACAAAAGCGCAGACTTTCGTCATACGCAGTCTTGGCTCACCACAAGCCACAATAATCCTACGAGAAAGTCCGCGCCGTATGGCACGCACTCACGGATTATTTTTTTAGCTCGTTCTTTTGTCGAGGTGGTGATTCAGACTGCGATTGAGCTAATATGTAAGGGTGCAATCCCCAAAGGGAATACTGCACTGCAAATTTAGTGATATTTAGCCGATTGTCAAAGCATTTCGTCGCGTTTATTCTAAAACATAATTTGACATGTTTGCAATTGGATTATATATTCTTTTTGTGATTTTTGTGGGTAATTATCGGGATAATTCTTCTTTTTTGATGGAGTTGTTATTTGCGTTCGAGCAGCAGGGTTGACGGCTGCCATTTCGAGGCTGCGTCCACGATTTCCACGAGCGCGGGCCAAGAGGCCGACGGCTCTACTTTGTGGTTGTACCGTTTAAGTATATTGACCGTGATTTTGTCGGCGGTTTTCGAGGCTTCGACCTTGAATTTGCCCACAGAGTTGTCAACATCACATTCGAGTGCCTTCAGCGCTTTGTCCGACACCCGGTAGCCGTCGGGTATGTTTATTGTTATGGCTGTAGCTATCTCGCGAGGCATGCTCATGTAAACATCATCGGTGCGCGAACGGTCCGACGGCAGCAGTTCGAGCTGTTCGCTCATAAACTTGCCCACCGGTATGATGATATTGCGCCCTGCATTTTTAACCATTTCGTCCATCACGTATCCGACACGGTATTCGAGTACGGGATTCTTCGGGTCAATTCCTGTCGATACAACCTCTCCGCTCCTCATCTCCAAAGCATCGCGTCCGTGATAGTTTTTAATCTCGGTCTTGAAATCATCGGCCTGCCTGCGGCGTCCGTCGGCATAACGTTCTTCTCTTTCAGCTTTGGCTTTCTTGTTCTCGCGGAACACACACTTTATGTCCACACGCGACAGCAGGTCGAGATACTCTTTGTTCAGGTCCTCTTCGCTCAGCAGCTCCGACGACGATGACTTCATGCCGCCGTAGTCGCGTACTCTTCTGTCGATGACAAGTGTCGTACCGTCGACTGTTGCGTTGACCTCGACGGCTTCACGGTTTTGTTCGGGGGTGTACATCTCGAAGTCAACTATAGCTCCTTTTGCGTTTTTGTCTTTCTTCAACTCACGCTTGCCGGGTTTGAACTGACCTTTCTCGCCTTGGAATATTCCGGCTATTTCTCCCGGGGCATTGTAGTATCCGGCCGGTGGCAGATAATATTTTCCTGTATTATCGACATATCCGAACCATAGTATGTGAAACATGGTGCTTAGTGTGTCGAGCGGTTCGTAGAAGTCGGGTGTGACTATGCCGTATTTGACGTCAAGACCTGTGGCGGCTGCGGCCTCGTTGAACATGGTTATGAATTTGTAGGGATTTATATTGACGCGCTTGGCACATACGCGGTAAGCTAACAGACTGTATAGGTAGTCGCATATCTCGTCATCGGTTATCAATCCTTTCTTGCGCATGTTCTTGAGCTTGCCGGTCACATTTTTGCCACCGTCAAAATCGATGTTAAGCAGGTCTTTTACTATTTTTTCATTATACGACCCGTAATATATATCCGTCATTGCATCGTCTTTTATAGTCTCGACTGACGGATTGGACTGTACGCCGTCTTTGCGTGCGCTTTTAGGAGTGAACTGGTCTGACCTGCGGTTGTACACGCGCATCTGTATTATGGGCGACTGTCGCAGCGGGTTGTACCATAGGCGCGGCGTCTTGGCCGATATGTCGGTCATCTCGGTGTCAAGTATGAAGTTGTCATCGGCATCGCGTGTTATGTTGAAGTCGGGAGCGCCGTTGAGGGTGCGGTACTGTGTGGTAAGGTTGTTGTCTATTTTGCAGTGTACTTTGTAATACATCACGGGATAGTCCTCGCGGAATACATAGTCGATAGGGTCAAGATGAAGGTTCTGCAATTGTGTCGACGTATAGAAAAATACATCGAGATTATCGCCAACTTCAAGTCCGGGTACGGCCAGCTTTCGGCGTTTGTCCTCACCCTTCTTGCCCTCTTCTACTTCAAGAAAGTCATCGGTGTTTACATCAATCACGCGGCCGTCGGGCTTGATAATCTTTGCGCCAAGCACTTTGCGTACTTTTTCGTTGGCCTTGTACGATAGGCCGTCGCGCCAATCGCGTTTGCCCATTATAGAGAAGTCAAACTCCGAGAAATTTTCAAGCGCGTTTTTGTCATTGATGTGTATAAGCATGCGGGTAAGTTCGTCGGCCCATATGCGGGCGCGCGTCGACGGTATCCATAGCTCAAAGGCCAGTCCGGTTCTCTTTTCTGCCGCGAGGCTGTTGTACATGGCTATTATCACGGCCGATTCATCCTTGTATTTTTCCGGTATGTCCGTTACCTTGAATTCAGGCAGGTCCATCGAATACACTTCGTTGCGTATGCTTTCGGCAAATTTTTTATATTCGGCGACATCATCGGCTCTCAATTGCGTCGCCCACAGGAGAGCCATACTCAGTATCAGCAGAGTCTTTTTCATTATGATTATTTTTTGAGGGTTAATTCTATCTGTCGGTTACATGCGTTGTTCCAGTCCGATACGGTTTTGTTCCACTGGGTTATATCGGCAAGCGGTATCCGGGTATTTTCCAGCTCCATTCTTTTATATAATGTCACTTTTTGTCCGTTACGTTTATAACTGCATGAGAATCGTCCTTGCGGCATCTCTGCGCTGAAGTCGTCGGGAACTTCAGTTATGTCATACGAGTCAGGAACTATAAGGGATATCTCCCTGAAAACCGATGCCCTGAACGGCAGTTCGTAATCGTTTTTACGGTCTTTGGTGTCGATACGTGCCGTAAACGGGTCGACAGTGGTGTTGAGGTCTATGTACAGCTTGTCATCGGCGGCGGTTATGGCGTTGCGGTTTATTATTACGCCGGCTATCACTGCAAGGCGTCCTCCGTCTATGTCAGGATAAAAATATGTATGCTCTCTGTCCACATCGGCTTGTGCGCCCGGTATGAGTGACTTGGCTATGGCGTCGCTCTGGCGGTCTTTTTTCATGGCGTTGAGTGCGGTCATGAAGTATTCTTTCATGTCGCCTGTAAATGTACGTCCGGCTGCGCCGACAAGGGCACCGTCCACTATATTGTATTCATACGCCAGTGTATCGGCCGCCGCATTTACCGGCAGTCGCGGTACTTGATACAGTTCGTAGTCTTCACCACGGTCTACAAGTACATCCTTCCCCTGTATTGACGACGGTATGTATCCGGGGTGGATGTATTCGTTTGTCGCGTCAAGGTATAATGTATCGCCGTTGTTATATGTCACGCATATCATATGGTCGGTAGCGGCCAGCGACGGTACTTCGCCGATAAGAAACGGTATGGCGTCGGTGCCTGTCGAAGCTACGTGTGCGTCATAGCCTTTGTGTCGCAGCAATGTCGCGAGTAGTGTTGACATGCCTTTACAGTCGCCATAGCGTTTACGCACTACCTCTGCCGGAGTGTCGGGTCGGTAGCCCGCGTCGCCCTCTTCGTAGGCTACGTAGCGTATGTTGCGCTGTACCCACCGGTATATGGTGCCGATAGTGTCGCACTCCTCACATTCTTCCGCCATTATTTCATCCATAAGGGCGTCTATGTCAGGTATCGCTTCGTCTACAACGCTCCTCTCATGGTGCCATTTATATAGCTCGGCCACATCGTTGAAATAGCCTGCGATGAGTATGTACGGTTCAGCCGACATGGGTTTCGGGCTTCCAGTCTCCTCCTTAAGCCCCGGTAGGTCTGTCATCGTATAGGTGACAGTGCGTGAGCCGTCGGAGTGCTGTTTATCGTCTCGTGTTATGTTGAAACTGCCGAAATTACGTTCTATGAGTTTAAGACGATTCATCGAAGACGGTATGTTGAATACGACGCTCTTGCTTTTTATCGGATATTCTTCCTGTATGAACACTTTTGTGAAGTAGGCCGGATCATTGAATGTGCGACGAAACTCCGTTTTGGCTTTTTTACCTTTTTCCGACAGCCATATGTCGAAGTAACATACCTTGCTGTCATCGTGAAATACCATAGGATTGTTTACATTGCGGTATAGAGCTTTGCCTCCCGATGCCTTGTCAAGCGATATAACACTGTTATAATATATGTGTGGCTGTATATTCTCTGATTTTCGTGTAGCTTCATATTCACGGGTTACGATATTCTTTACCGTCAATGTGTTTTTGTTGTCATTCACGGTATACTCGTCTCTCCCTGATAGAATGATTACGTTGTCCTCTTTTTCCACGGCTTTGCATGGTATTGCACACACCAGTATGTACAATATCAAAAATTTTAACATAGCGACATTTTTTGGTTTCATGCAAATATAGACCTTTGCTGCCGCAATATGCTTAAACTAATTTAAGAAATAGTCATATTTTTAAATGAAATTCTTATTTTTGCCCTAAATAGTAATTTTGCGATGAAGAATATATTTGCGATGAAGAATATATATGTAAGCGTTATCAGGGGTACGATGTTGTTGGTCGTGGTGTTTGCATGGGCGCATGTCTATGGCTCCGGCCTGCCGGTGGATTCAATAAAGTATCGCCGTACGCTTGATGAGGTCTTTGTCACGGAGCGGAAATCGTCTGTCGGGCTTATGCCGCAGACCGTCATGGAGATAGACCGTGATATGATAGACAACTCGACGCAGCCGTCGCTGTTGCCGTTGCTTACATCGCAGGTGCCCGGTGTGTTTACGACTTCACGCGGGGTTTACGGATACGGTGTCTCGGGCGGAGCTGCCGGCGGCATATCGGTACGCGGCATGAGCGGCGGTACGGGACGTATAATGACGTTGATAGACGGACACCCGCAGTATAGCGGTGTGTTCGGTCATCCTGTTTCCGATGCGTTGCAGTCGTCGATAGCCGAGAGTGTTGAGATAGTCAGAGGGCCTGCATCCGCCATATACGGCTCCAATGCCATGGGCGGTGTCATAAATATAGTTACGCGCAGACCGTCGGCCGACGGAGTGTATACGTCGTTAAGTGCCGGCTACGGCTCCTACAATACTCTGTACACCGAGGCCGCCAATCAACTTAAAAAAGGACGCTTCCTGTCTACTGCAAGTGTGTCATATAACCGGAGCGACAATAACCGTGACGATATGGACTTCAGTCAGGTCAACGGATACGTCAAGTTGGGCTACGATATTTCCAAGTATTGGTCAGCCCGGACCGATTTCGATATAACACGGTTCAGCGCGTCCAATCCGGGTGCCGTGACGTCGCCGCTTCTTGACGCCGACCAGAGTGTCACACGCGGTATGGTGGCGGTGGCGGTCGACAATGAATATGGCAATACATCGGGAGGTGCAAGCATGTTCTTCAACTTCGGTCACAACCACATAAACGACGGTTATGCACCTTCGGCATCCCCGAGGCCATACCGTTTTATCTCCGACGATAACATGGGCGGCCTGTCGCTGTGGCAGGCGGTGTCGCCGTTTTACGGCAATACGTTGACGGTGGGTGTCGATCTGTTTCGCTCTTCGGGCAAGGCATGGAACAAGTATGTCGACGGAGAGCGCAAGGGGGAGTGGCAGGTACTTGCCGACAAGTGGCACAGCACTATGGGCGCATACATCAACGTCAGGCAGCGGCTCGGAGGCCGGCTTATGCTGAACGGTGCCATACGTGCCGACAGGCACAGCTCGGTCGGTACCGAGTGGATACCGCAGATCGGCTCTGAAATTACACTGCCTCGTGATTTGGTGGTGAAACTCTCGGCTGCAAAAGGATTCCGTTATCCGACATTGAAGGAGATGTATATGTTTGGCCCGGCCAACCCTGACCTTAAGCCGGAGTCATCGTGGAACTATGAGATATCGCTGGCGCAGCCGTTGTTTGGCGGCAGGCTCGACTATAGCATAAACATATTCTATCTTAATGCTGAGAATCTTATAGTCACGGTGCCTCGCGAAGGAGCCACTCCGCTCAATGTCAATACGGGCAAGGTTGAGAATTATGGAGCGGAGGCGACATTGTATTATAGAATAAACCGTGAGTGGAGTGTCGATGCCAACTACGGCTATCTGCATACAAGCCGCCCCCTGCTTGAGGCTCCGAGGCATAAGCTGTGTGTAAACGGGCGTTTTGTCAAAAAACGGTTTGACATATCATCGGGCATCCAGTATGTCGCCGGGCTGTATACTCTTATAGACAGCCATGATACCGAGAATTTCCTGTTGTGGAATCTCTGCGGCCGGTATGAAGTCATGCGGTGGATGAAGCTATGGGTGCGGTGTGACAATCTTCTCGCGCAGAAGTATGAGATAAACGCAGGCTATCCAATGCCCCGCATGACGGTAATGGCCGGTATAAAACTTGACTTTTAATTATAAACAAATATGAATAAAACGATTATGGCATTAGCAGTCGCAACCGGAATGTCGGTGGCCGGATGCACCGGTTCCAAAGCACAGACAACGGTGACGGAAACTCAGGAGAAAGAACTTCCTACGGTCTATTTTATCAAGGATATAACTCCTGAAAACATCATTAAAATCTATAATGCGCTGGGCCGCAAGGCCGAGGGAATGAATGTGGCGGTGAAACTGTCGACCGGCGAGGCCGGTAATCCCAACCACCTTTCGCCGGCTCTCATAAAGGATCTCGTGCAGAGTGTAAACGGCACTATCATTGAGGGAAATACCGCCTATGAAGGTAAGCGCAACAACACAGCAGACCACTTGAAGACGGCTGAAGAGCACGGCTTCACGGCCATAGCCAAAGTTGACATACTTGACGCCGACGGACAGGTATCGCTCCCGATCAACGGCGGAAAGCATCTGAAGGAAGACATTGTGGGCAAGAATTTCCTTAATTATGACTTTCTTATGGTACTTTCGCATTTTAAGGGTCATCCTATGGGCGGCTTCGGCGGAGCATTGAAGAATATATCCATAGGCATAGCGTCGCCTGACGGCAAAGCCAATATCCACTCGGCGGGCAAGACTCAGGACGTGGCCAAGGTGTGGGAAATGATACCTGATCAGGATACGTTTCAGGAGTCTATGGCCGAGGCTTCAAAAGCTATCATAGAGCATATGGGCGACAAAATATTGTACATAAATGTAGCTAATAACCTATCGGTCGATTGTGACTGTGTGGCCGATCCGGAACCTGTATCGATGGCTGACATAGGCATATTTGCCTCGCTTGACCCGGTGGCTCTTGACCGTGCTTGCATCGACGCGGTTAGAAATTCCGATGACCACGGCAAGGTACACATGATAGAGCGTATCGATTCGCGCCACGGCATGCACAATCTTGAATATGCCGAGCAGCTCGGGCTCGGGTCGCAGACCTACAAGCTTGTCGAACTTAAATAATTGTACGTATTCAGCAGTCGTACTGTAAAGATATATTTATGTGAAAAGCCGGAAATTGACAATATTTCCGGCTTTTTCTTCTGTCAGGAGTGGAAAATGAACATATAAAATGCATATTTGTTATGATTATATGTTATTAATTGTAAAAAAGTCGTAAATTTGTAACGGAATTGAGAACTAAAGGTTGCTTAACTATATTATAAGGTATAACTAAAAACTATTATTAACATGAACATTGACACTATCGGCTACAACGCCGGCCTTGTGTGGAATGCACTGAATGACGCTGACGCTCTCGGGCTTAAGCAGATTAAGAAAGTTACCAAGCTTAAAGACAAGGAACTTTATGCCGCTATAGGATGGCTCGCCCGCGAGAATAAAATCCTTATTGCAGAGAATGAAGAAGAAAAAGATCCTATCATCTCACTCGCTTGATAAGAATAAATCTTACTTGATGAAACCATAACGGGATGTGGCACATTGGCCTCATCCCGTTTGTTTTTGCATCCTTATACGGTTTGTTGTTTTTGCATCAGGCGTTTCCAGTTGCGGTATCCCATTAAAGCCACTATCGTGTATGCTCCGTAAAGTACGCCATAAAGATATATGCCTTTGTAAGAGTATAGCCCCACGCATACGGCGTCGACGGCTATCCATGCTATCCACTGTTCTATATATTTGCGGGCAAGCATCCACATGGCCACAATGCTCAATGCCGTCGTGAATGCATCGGCCACAGGCACCGTGCTGTCGGTAAGATAACGCAGTCCGCAGTACAGCGCTATCCATAGAAGAATAAACACGGCTGTGCATGACAACAGCTGTCGTCTGGGTATATGCCTGATGGGCAGTTCCTCTTTTTTTGAGCGGGCCGCAGCTTTTCCCCGGCGTCCGGTCCGGGTCCATGCTATGTAGCCGTACACGGCTATCAGAAAATAGTATATGTTTATGGCAAAGTCGGCGTATATGCCTTTATGGAAGTAAATCCACATGGATATGGTAGGCATGACGATAGATGCGAACCAAAGGCGCGAATCGGCATGATATTCCCACCAAAGATAAAGCAGCCCGACGCTGAAGCCGAGAACCTCAAGTATTTTGTCCCACGGGAGTTCGTGAAGTGTCATGTCAGAAAGTCATTGTTACGGTTGCAAGTACATTGGCTGTGGCTTGTGCGGCAAAACCTGCGTAGCGGTATATGACCGGTTTACCGTCCTCAAGATAATATCCTGCGCCGGCATAGCCGTTGTTGCAATATTTCTCATTGAAAATATTGTATATGGCCAGTCCGAGACGCAGCTCTTTTACCGACGGCAGTGTCTTGAATGTATAGGCAAGCGAGAGGTCCGATACAAAATATGAATCGAGACGTGCCTCGGCGCTCCGGGCATTGTTCATGTACTGGCTTGATACGTACCGGCTCGCCAACGAGGCCTCGAAGCCCGATACATTGAAGTTAAACATGTTCTGCAATATGAAATCGGGCGAGAACGCTATAGGTGTGTCGCCGCAGTCGATCGATATCGGATTTTTCCACTCATCCTCGTAGACATACTCAGTGAAATCGCTGATGCGGTTGCGCGACAGAGTTGCGTTGACTTGCCAGTCAAACCACGCTACGGGCCTCAAGGCTCCCTGTAGCTCGATGCCCATGCGGTATGAATCGGGTACGTTGACGCTTATCGGGTTGCCCGTGTCTGACAGCTGTCCTGTCACCACAAGCTGATTGCGGTAATCCATGTAATAGCAGTTTGCACCGAGCGAGAACAGGCTCGTGTTGTAAAAATAGCCTAACTCGTAGTCAAACATGCGCTCTGCTTCGGGATAATGGCCGGGGTCGCTGTCGGTGAAGTTGTCGCGTGTAGGCTCCTTGTGCGCCACACTCCATGACGCGTATGCCCGGTGTCCGCCGCGATTGTATGACAACCCTACTTTGGGATTGAGGAAATTCCAGTCGCGATGCAGGTCAAGAAGCGCCATATCGCCGGTGTTCCAGTCAAAATTATCGCTCACGCCGGTTATCGTATAATGTATGTGGCGCAATTGCATGTCGCCGTATATCGATATGCCGTTGCTTATGTCATAGTCGGCTCTTACAAATATGTTGGAGTCAAATTTGCGTCCGGTGTTGTGGTAATATTGCTGCAGAGGGTCAATGGCTCCGATGTAGTTGCGCACCCATTTTATTTGGCCGAAGTGATTGCCGCGGTGAAAATTGGCCGCTCCTCCGGCCACAACCGACAGATTGTCGTGCAGATACCTTACGTTCAACATGGCTCCGCCGAAATCATTGTCGTTGTTTTTCAACCTTATGAGGTCTGATTTTTCCACAGTATTGCCCTCCTTGTCGACAAACGGCTTCAGACCGTATTCCGTAAGAGTCCTGTCGGTCTTATACTGGTCGTAGTAGCCGTCGCCTTTCGTATAGTGCAGCGTGGCGTTGAGGGTTAAATCGTGTCTGATACTCTGGGTGTACAGCAGCTGCAGGTGATGCTGGGTGAAGTTGTCGCACTGGTCGGGATAGAAAGCGGTCTCGCCGTTGTCGGCCGTATATTTGCCGCAAGGGTTATAACGGCGGCCAAACTTCTTCATCTCCTCTTTTGTAGCGTAGTCCCACGCCATATATGTCTGTTCTTTTCCGCCGAATGCGAGCAGGCGTATCAACATGCCGTCACCTCTGTAGGCCACCTGCCCCATGTAGCTCCACAATTTCGAGAACGCACGGTCTATGTAGCCGTCTGAACCTATATGGCTCAGACGCGCGTCCACGCTCCAGTGGTCGCCGAAAAGCCCCGATGACACTTTAATCGTCTCTTTATTTGAATTAAACGAGCCGTACGATGCCGATACCGTCGCCGACGGCGCATATGACGGCGCGTCGGTGAGCATGTTGATTGAGGCGCCGAATGCTCCGGCTCCGTTGGTCGATGTACCGGCTCCGCGTTGTATCTGTATGTCACGCAGCGATGACGCGAGGTCGGGCATATTAACCCAGTACACGTTGTGGCTCTCGCTGTCGTTTATAGGTACTCCGTTGGCTGTGATGTTTATGCGCGATCCGTCGCTGCCACGTACACGTATGCCGCTGTATCCTATGCCTCCGCCTGCATCGCCGGTCGCAATTACCGACGGGCTCATTTCAAGTATGCTCGGCAGGTCTCTGCCGTCGTTACTGCGGGCTATTGTCTCCCGATTGATGTTTGTAAAGGCTACCGGAGTCTTTATGCCGGCTCTGTTGGCCGTTACTTCCACGCCGCGCAGTTCTATGGCTACGCTGTCGTTCAGCTCCGATGGTTGTGCATCAGCCGTGGCGGCGATGGCACAGGGCGTGCCGGTCATGCCCAATATGACCGCCGCCGATGAAAAAGTTTTCTTCATGCGTCAATTTTTCTTTTCGCCGGTACTAACCGGATCAAGTTCCAAGGGTCTGTTCTCAGCCCCGTTGTCAGTACGCCGACATGACGGCCCGTGACAATGGTGCACCCCCAAATATGTTCACATCAAGCGGCGATACGGCATTTGCCCATACTCCGCTTTTGTTTATTCTGCAAAATTATGTAATATCTTCGACAATACGCTTTGAAACGATGAAAAATATGCAATAACTGCGATATTTGTGTCTGTGGCAACAATACGGGGCGACTCGTTGTTATACGGAAGTAAATTAACAATAAAACGATTTTAGCATAATGAAGCGAATAGTGATAACGGGCGCGACGTCAGGCATAGGGCTGAGTCTGGCCGAGACATATGCGGCCAAAGGCTGGCGTGTAGGTGTGGCAGGGCGCCGCGAAGGGGCCATGAAAGAGTTGAAAGAGCTTTTCCCCGAGCAGGTCGAGTGGATAAAACTTGATGTGACCAAGAACGATGCCCCGCGGCGCCTCATGGAGCTTATCGGTGCTCTTGGAGGCATGGATGTGTACCTGCATGTAGCCGGAGTGTATCATGAAAATCCTGCGTTGAAAATCGATGAGGATGTGGCCACGGTAGAGACCAATGTCACCGGATACACGCGAATGATCGACGCGGCCTATCACTATTTCCGCAAGGTCAGCGAGAAGGGCGGCAAGGGCCATATCGCTATAATTTCATCAGTCGCCGGCACTAAAGGCATAGGCCGGCTGGCAAGTTACTCGGCGTCGAAGCGTTATCAGCAGACTTATCTTGAGGCGGTGGAGCAGCTTGCCCACACCGAGAAAGTCGACCTCGCTTTTACCGACATCAGACCCGGTTTTGTAAGGACGCCTCTGCTGAATGACGACAAGACCTATCCGATGACTATGACACTTGACCACGTTGTGCCTATGATAGTCAGGGCCATAAGCCGCCGCAGCCGTATAGCCGTGGTCGACCGACGTTGGGCGGCCGCGGTATTTTTCTGGCGCCTGATACCGGGACGCCTGTGGGTGAAAATGAACATAGGACTGTCGTCGCCGGCGAAAAAAGACGAGCCTGTCGGCGATGACGCCGCTACTGTCGAGCTGGTCAAAGGTTAAACTGACGTAGTTAAATATAATAAATCGCGGCCCGCGTCCGTTATAAAATTAAAAAATAACGAGGACGTGGGCCGAGCTATGTTAAAAATATTGTGTGTCGCACTTGCCGCTGTCGTATCATTACAGGCTACGGCCCGCGGCAATGCGCCCGGACTTAACAGGGCATACGCTGATCAGCGTCCGTGGCATCTGGGCTTCTCCGTGGGTATACACACTCAGGATTTTGCATTTACCCATAACGGATATGTCACTGCCGACGGACAGTCTTGGTTCATGGAGCAGCCCTCATTTTCACCCGGTTTTTGCGTGACGGGGCTTGTCAATCTCAGACTGAACACATACTTCAGCCTTCGTTTCACGCCGGGCATGTATTTCGGCAACCGTACGGTCAAGATGCACGACGTCAACAGCGGCGCCCGCGAGGAGCAGGATATAAAGTCCAATCTTGTAGTGCTCCCCGTCGATGTGAAGTTCTCGTCGCTGCGCTACCGCAATGCGCGCCCTTATCTTGTGGCCGGAGCTATGGCTACGTTCGATGTGTCACGTCGCCGCTCGCGTGAGCCGCTGCAGCTTAACACCGCCGATTTTCTGCTTACGGCCGGTTTCGGATGCGACTTTTATTTGCCGTTTTTCAAGCTGTGTCCCGAGATAAAGTTCTGTTTCGGGCTTACCGATGTGCTGCGTCACGACCGTCCTGATTTTAAGGATGACCCCGACGGGTACAAGTTCACGCACTCTCTGAAAAAACTGACTACGCAGATGGTGGTCCTCTCCTTTTATTTTGAATGAAAACAGCGGTGGACAGCAGAAAAGTCATATTAACCATAGTATTGCCGGTGCTTGCGTTCATGGCACCTGTCGCCGTCATGGCCCAGACCGACGCGCAGTTCTCGCAATATTATGATGTGAAGAATTATTACAATCCGGCCGCATCGGGGTGCGGCGACATGCTCAACGTCAGCGTCGGCTCCCGTCTGCAATGGACCGGCATACCCGATGCTCCCAAGACATTTGCGGCATTGGCCGATATGCCTCTGCCGCTGCTTGACCGCCGTTTGGGTGCCGGGCTTGTGATAAGACATGAGAGCATGGGGCTGTATCGCGGTTTTATCGCCGCCATGCAGCTGTCATACCGCATGAAGCTGTGGGGCGGTGAGCTTTCGTTAGGCCTTCAGGGAGGCATGCTTGAGGAGACTTTCAAAGGCTCGGAAGTGGTGTTGCCCGATGATGACGACTTCCATGAGGGTGGCGATGACGCGGTGCCGCGTACCGATATCAGCGGCTCGTCGGCCGACATAGGAGCCGGCGTGTTTTACTCGTCGCCACGGTTTTGGGCCGGTGTGTCGGTGTCGCATGTCAACAATCCTTCCGTCACCATGACGGAGGGCGCCGACCGTGAGTGGGAGTATGAGGCGGGCCGCACATTCTATTTTATGGCGGGTGGCAATATCCCCGTTAAAAATACGTTGTTTGAGATACAGCCGTCGGTGATGGTAAAAAGCGATTTTACCTTTACTACCGGCGAGATTACAGCTCGGGCGAGATACAATAAGTTTATAACCGTAGGCGCGGGTTACCGTTACCGCGATGCGGTGACCTTTATTGTCGGTGCGGAGTATCGTAACTTCCACATCACCTACAGCTACGACTACGCTACATCGGCTATAGCCAAAGCCGCCGACGGCAGCCATGAGATATGGGCCGGTTATAGCGTCAGGCTTGATTTCGGACGAAAAAACAAATATAGACATAAAAGTATACGCATAATGTAAATCGACTATATGAACAGGTTAATGAAATATCTGCCGGTGGTCTTGACGGGTGTGGCCGCCGTGTCGTGTGCGACGGGAAACAACCGCAATGCCGGGGGTGAAGTCACCGGCGTGGGTGCCGCGTCTTGGTCGGAGCCTGTACCTTACGGTATGGTGCTCGTTGACCGCGGATCGATAAAGGCCGGCCCGGCGGAGTCTGACAGCGCATGGCATCTGCGCGCCGACGCGCGTGGTGTGTCGGTCGACGGTTTCTGGATGGACGAGACCGAGATAACCAACAGCAAGTACAAGCAGTTTGTATACTGGGTGCGCGACTCCATCATCCGCGAGCGTCTTGCCGACCCGGCCTACGGCGGCAATGAGGACTACAAGATCGAGGAGGACCGCGAAGGCAATCCCATAGGCCCCTATATCAACTGGAGCAAGCCCATCCCGTGGCGCAATCCCGATGAGGACGAGGCGAGGGCCATCGAGAGCATGTACAGGGTCAATGCCGTCACCGGCGTGCGTGAACTTGACCCCGAGCAGCTTACCTATCGCTATGAGGTATATAATCATACCGAGGCCGCCAAGCGCCGCAACCGTATGAACCCTGCCCGGCGTGAGTACAATACCGACCTGCCGGTGCCTGTCGATGTGCCGCTCATAACAAAGGATACGGCCTACATAAACGATGACGGCGAGATTGTGCGCGAGACCATAACCCGCGGTCTCACCGGCGATTACGACTTCCTTAATACGTACATAGTCAACGTCTATCCCGATACGACCGCTTGGATCAATGACTTCGACAATGCCTACAACGAACCTTACGTAAGGCTGTACTTCTCTCACGGGGGCTATAATGATTACCCGGTGGTGGGAGTGAGCTGGGAGCAGGCCAATGCGTTCAGCAACTGGCGTACCGACTATCTGCGCAAGGCGCTCGGCAAGGACGGTGTGCACATCGAGCCTTACCGTCTGCCTACCGAAGCCGAGTGGGAGTATGCCGCGCGTGCGGGCAAGAGCGAGAACAAGTATCCGTGGGACGGCGACCTGCCCATGTCGGATGACAAAGTCTGTTTTTATGCCAACTTCAAGCCCGATGAAGGCAACTATGTGCGCGACGGCCATATAATAACTTCACGCGTCGGCACTTACGCTCCCAATGACTTCGGACTGTATGATATGGCGGGCAATGTCAGCGAGTGGACATCTACGGCCTACACCGAGAGTGTAAGCCGCCTTACAAGCGACCTGAACCCTGAATACCGTTACGATGCCGCCGTGGAGGATCCTTACCGCATGAAGCGCAAGATAGTGCGCGGAGGCTCGTGGAAAGATGTGATGCATAACGTGAGAAGCGACCTGCGTATGTGGGAGTATCAGAACGAGCAGCGCAGTTATATCGGATTCCGCAACGTGAGGACCCATATAGGCTTTGCAAAGGGGCAGGGCGGAAAAAGAAAATAAATATACAATCAATTACCGCAATGGGAAAGATAAAACGATATCGAAACAGCATAGAGCGCTTCCTCTCAAGCGAGAAGGGGCAGAGCTTCTTTAACTTCGCCTACTCCATAGGTGCCGCCATTGTCATATGGGGTGCGCTTTTTAAAATTCTGTATCTGCCGGGCGGCAGCGTGTTGCTCGCCATAGGCATGGGCACGGAAGTGCTGATGTTCATCCTTACGGCTTTTGACCGTCCGTATCACAGACTCGGACGTGATGACGCGGTACCTGTCGCCGTCACGGCGTCGGCTGCGCCGTCGGGGGTGGTGCGGCAGGTTGCGGTGCCGTCGTCGGCGGACCTGCCCGACCTGTCGGGCGAGATGGAGCGTCTGCGTGCCACGGCCTCTGAACTCAACAAGGTGTCGGCGGCCCTTCTTGAGGCATACAAGGCCATCGCCGACAATTCCGGCAATATCAACTCCAACTCCAGAGGTTATGTAGAGCAGATGGAGGCTCTTAACCGCAATGTCGCCGGGTTGAACGCCATATATGAGATACAGCTTAAGAGCATAGGGTCGCAGCTCGAATCTATAGAACGGGTCAACGAGGGCATGAAGCGTATGAGAACTATGTATGAGAGCGCTTCGTCAATGAGCGGCCGCTACTGCGACGAGGCTGAGAAAATGACGCGCAACATCGAGCAGCTCAACGTCGTGTACGAGAATATGCTCCGCGCTATGACAGTCAATATGCAGCGCAGCGATGGCACAAGATAATACACCGCGCAACATGTCGCCCCGACAGAGGATGATCAACCTCATGTACATCGTTTTGACGGCGATGTTGGCGCTCAATGTGTCGAGCGACGTGCTGCAGGGCTTCACGCAGGTCAATGACGGATTGGAGCGTTCCAACGACAATGCCGGATCGCGCAACGATGCCGTGTACGGCCGCTTGGAGGCTGTGGCGGCCGACAATCCCGAAAAAGGGGAGCGGTGGTATCGTGCGGCATCCGGTGTGCGCGAGGCCACCCGGGAGCTATACTCGTTTGTCGATTCGCTTAAACTGGCTATTGTGCTTGAGGCCGACGGTAAGAACGGCGACCTGCGCGACATAAAGAAGCAGGACGATCTTGATGCGGCTTCGGTGGTCATGCTTAATCCCGCGTCGCCGCAGGGCAGGCGTCTGCGTGAACGTATAGGGCGCTACCGTACCATGCTCACGGAGCTTACGGGCGACTCTGCGAAACGGGCCGATATAACGGCGGCTCTCGCCACCGACGCGGTTTCGCGTCCGGGCAGCGTGATGCCGGTCGATTGGGAGACTGACCTTTTTGACGGCAAGCCGGTCATAGCGGCTGTAACCCTTCTTACCAAAATACAGAACGACATACGGTTTGCCGAGGGCGAGGCGTTGACTCATCTGCTCGCTAATGTGGATGCCGGCGACCTTCGTGTCAACAGCCTTAATGCGTTTGTCATACCGCAGTCGCGCAACGTCATGCGCGGCGACAGCTATTCGGCCGACATAGTGCTTGCTGCCGTCGACACTACCCGTCTGCCGGCCATATACATGGACGGCGTCAGGCTTGCCGACAGAGGAGGGCATATAGACATACCGGCCCTGTCGCCCGGACAGCATTCCCACACGGGGTATCTTGAAGTCACCCACGATGACGGCACGGTGTCGCGCCATGAGTTCCGTCCCGAGTATACGGTTATCGAGCCGGCGGCCACCGTATCGGCCACTATGATGAATGTGTTTTACGCAGGCATTGATAATCCGGTGGATATATCGGTGCCCGGTGTCGAGCCTTCTGCAGTATCGGCTACGATGACCGGAGGCACTCTGTCGCGCGCGGGCAGGGGCTGGGTGGCGCGTCCCGCCAAAGTCGGTACCGATGCGGTGATTACCGTGACGGCCGATGTCGGAGGACGCCGCATGACGGTAGCGCAAACTGCGTTCCGCACGCGCAAGCTGCCCGATCCGGCCCCATATATCGCTCTTAGTGACTCTAAAGGCAATCCGTTGCGCTATCGGGGGGCAAAGCCGGTTGCGAAATCGCAGCTTATGGCGGCTTCCGGCATCGGGGCGGCTATAGATGACGACATGCTTAATATAGCATACAAGGTGCTCGGTTTTGAGACCGTGTTTTTCGACTCGATGGGCAATGCCATGCCCGAAGTGTCTGACGGGGCTCTGTTCTCGCGGCGTCAGAAAGAGGCTATAAAGCGCATGTCGCGTGGCAAGCGATTCTTTATTTCGAGGGTGAGGGCGCTCGGACCCGACGGCATTGAGCGCGATATAGCCCCGATGGAAGTGATAATAAATTAACAAAAACTACAGGCAATGATACATATACGTCACTTATTGTTCCTATTGGCCGCTTTTGCGGCTGCCGCTACACTTCATGCACAGCGGGCGTCGACTTCAACCGAGGTGCGGCGTATAGGCACCGAATCCCGACCTTCAGGCAATGCCGCTTCCGGCATAAGCGACCGCATGAGGATGCTTACGGCCGAGGAAGCTCCTGACGATGACAACGCGCAGTGGATGAGAGTGGTCTATCGCACTCTCGGGGCTGACGATATTAAAAATGCGGCCCTCTATTATCCCGAGGACGTGGTCGACGGGCAGGAGAATCTGTTTCGTATACTCATGCGTCTTTTGACCTCCGGCGATATTGTCGCTTATGAGTATCTTGACGGTCGTGAAATATTTGGCGACGACTACCGCATAAATGTCGCCGACATGCTTGAACGCTTCCACATACCGTATACTGAAGGGCGTAGAACCGCCGGAGGAGCGACACCTCTTTTGATTGAGGAGAGCGATGTGCCGGCCGCCGAGATACAGAGCTATTATGTTATCGAGCGCTGGGTGTTTGACCGGCGTTCCAATCGCAAGACCATGACTGTCGAGGCTGTGTGCCCGGTGCTGCACCGTGTCGGCGATTTCGGTGGTGAGGCTGTCAGGTATCCTATGTTTTGGGTGAAAATGAGCGACATACATCCTTATCTTATGGCCCGCGCCATATTTGTGGATGATGACAACAATGCAGCTTCCTATACTTACGATGACTTTTTCAGGCTGGGATTATATGAGGGGGAGATATACAAGACCCGCAATCTGCGCAATATGTCTATGGCCGCGCTTTATCCCGACCCTGACGAGCGTAAGCGTGCGCAGGCCTCGGTCGACTCCGTGCTTGAGAATTATGACAGCAAGATGTGGGTGCCTACGCGTGAGGAGGTTATCGCGGCCCGCGAGGAGCGTGAACGACTCGGACAGGCCGACACCATCGCCGTAAAGCGTAAAGCCGATACGGTGAGGAACAATCCCAAGCGAAGCTCGCGGGCCAAGCGTGCCACTCGTGCCAAGACATCGGGCATGAAGGAGCACAAGACCGTCACACGGTCGGTGCGTAGCCGCAAATGAAAGGTTCGCTATAGTCGGTCATTTGACCGTTTTATCGCCGATTATTTGGAATTTACGATGCAAAGCCCTATCTTTGCATCGATTAATTGAGGTGCGTTAGTTCAGTCGGTTAGAATACATGCCTGTCACGCATGGGGTCACGGGTTCGAGTCCCGTACGCACCGCTTAGGTAGCCTTGGCCGGGAACACATACTGTTTCCGGCTGCTTTTAATTAATAAACCGATGAAAACATTTAAGACTGTTATTGCGGCTCTTTTTCTTGCCGCTGCTATTCCCGCAACGGCCGGCGATGACTGGGCCAACTTCCGTCGTTATGAACAAGCCGATATCGAGGCGGCAAAACTTCCTGCCGATCAGCGCAGGGTCGTGTTTATGGGCAATTCGATTACCCAGAATTGGAACAGTGCGCATCCTGATTTTTTCACTTCACACGGATTTGTGCCCCGTGGTATCAGCGGTCAGACCTCTTATCAGTTTTTGCTCCGTTTCCGCGATGACGTCATTAACATTCATCCCGAGATTGTGGTGATTAATGCCGGCACCAACGATGTGGCTGAGAATAACCATGTATTCAATGAGGATCGCACTTTCGGCAATATCGTGTCGATGGTGGAGCTTGCCAAGGCCAACGGCATACGTCCCGTGCTGTCAACGGTTCTTCCCTCTAACCGCTTTGGGTGGCGTCCCGAGATTACCGACGGTTCACCGAAAATAATCAGCCTGAACAAGCGCATCAAGAAGTACGCCGACGAAAACAATATACCTTTTGTCGATTATTATTCACCCATGGTGCTCGATGAGAGCGGTGCGCTCAATCCCGCCTACACTGACGATGGCGTTCATCCCACTTCAGCCGGTTATGATCTGATGGAAAAAATCGTGCTCGAAGTCCTCGACAAAATGTAGTCGGCACACTCCTCCGAAATAGGAATCACAGCCGATAAACATATCAAATCAGGAGGGGCGCCGGTAGAACGGCGCCCCTCCTGATTCGTATTCTGACCCTTTATTGACCGAGCTAAAAATCGCCGGCCAAAGGCTCATGCTAACCATCAACCGCAACCGTCTTGCCGGTATAACTCTCCGGCTTCGCGGGCGCCCGCTTCCCTCGTCTCAAAAAAATGATACTGTAACCGGCTGATTCCCTGCACTCTTATTCGCATTGCGCCCGATTGTGCATAAAAACGGCGTTTTATCATATTATCTTTGCATAAAACCAATATTACATATTATGAAACTTACACCGAAATCTTACACGCCCCGTGCTTACTCCCGCTCCCTCATTGTCAGTCATATGCAATTGCTATTATTGATGCCGGGTTGTTTCGGCCCGTGAATTGTTGTATCTTTGTGATGTGTATCAATCGTACTGAACCATGAAGTCAATAAAGGAACTTTACAAGATAGGCCACGGGCCGTCGAGCAGCCATACGATGGGGCCACGCAAGGCCGCAGAGATTTTTCTCGGCCGAAATCAGGAGGCCGCTTCGTTTGAGGTTACTCTTTTCGGTAGTCTGGCGGCTACCGGGCGCGGCCATATGACCGATGTGGCTATTCTCGACATACTTGAGCGCAAGGCTCCGGTCACCATCAAGTGGGAGCCGCACATATTTCTCCCGTTTCATCCCAACGGCATGACGTTTCGTGCGTTCACGGCATCGGGAGTGCTGATGGAGGAGTGGACGGTTTACAGTGTCGGCGGCGGCACTCTCGCCGAGGAAGGAAAACCGTCGACCGATACCCCCGATCTCTACGAGATGAATAAACTGAGCGAGATTCTCGAATGGTGCGAACGTACGGGCAAAAGCTACTGGGAGTATGTGCTGCAATGCGAGAGTTCCGACATCTGGGACTATCTCGGCGAGGTCTGGGACACCATGCGCGCGGCTGTGGAGCAGGGCCTTGACGAGGAGGGCGTATTGCCCGGACCGCTTAATCTGCGTCGTAAGGCATCCACATATTATATAAAAGCCAAAGGCTACAAGGACAATCTGCGTTCACGCGGACTGGTGTTTGCTTATGCGCTTGCCGTGAGCGAGGTCAACGCCTCGGGAGGCCTCATTGTCACGGCCCCTACTTGCGGCTCGTGCGGTGTGGTGCCGGCCGTGCTTTATCATCTTCAGGAGAGCCGTGAGTTCAGCCGTATGAAGATACTTCGCGCTTTGGCTACAGCCGGACTTATCGGCAATATCGTCAAGTATAATGCTTCTATTTCCGGTGCCGAGGCAGGATGTCAGGCCGAGGTAGGCGTGGCCTGTTCCATGGCGTCGGCAGCTGCAAGTCAGCTTTTCGGAGGCAGTCCCGCGCAGATAGAGTATGCCGCTGAGATGGGCCTTGAACATCATCTGGGCATGACCTGCGACCCTGTATGCGGACTTGTGCAGATACCCTGTATAGAGCGCAACGCCTATGCGGCCGCACGCGCCTTGGACGCCAACATCTATTCTGCTTTTACTGACGGCACCCACCGTGTGTCGTTTGACAAGGTGGTCACAGTCATGAAAGAGACAGGGCACGACCTGCCGTCGCTATACAAGGAGACAGGCGAGGGCGGCCTCGCCAAGGATTACAGTCCTATGTGATTATTGATATGTCGCCGGTCTTGGCGGTACGTGTCGGTGCAATCTGTGGAGCTGATAGAAGACCATGATGAGCGTTACCACGGTTGCGGCAAAGTCCGATGACGGGAACGAGGCCCATACGCCGTTGAGTCCGAAGTACTTGGGCAGTGTAAGCAGCAGCGGTATAAGAAATATCACCTGACGTATGAGGCTGAGAAATATCGATTTTCCCGCCATGCCTATTGACTGGAACAAGGTGGTGGATATGATCTGGAAGCCTACGGCCCAGAAGAACAGGGTGGATATGTGCAGACCGTTGGCTGTGGCGGCTATAAGTTCGCTGTCGATGGTGAACGCTCTGGCTATGAGGTCGGGTACGAAAATGCTGAAAAACGCTCCGATGCTGGTGACGCATGTGCCTATTACGGCCGACATCCAGAACGCCTTGCGAAGTCTTGTCATGTGCCCGGCTCCGTAATTGTAGCCCAGTATCGGCTGCACGCCTTGACACAGGCCTACCACGATCATGCACAGCAGCGATGTGTAGGTCGAGAAGATGCCTACAGCTCCCACGGCTATGTCGCCTCCGTAAGTATAGAGCGTGCGGTTTATGATGACGTTTATGGCCGATGACGTGAAGTTGACTATGCTCGGCGCCGCGCCTATGCTGATTATGCCCCATACTATATGCCACTTTATGCGGTATATTCCCCGGGTGAATCTTACGGTCGACGTGCGGCGGCAGAAATGCGCTATTACAAAAGCGGCCCCGACGCTCATGGATATGTCGGTGGCTATGGCGGCCCCTTTGATGCCCATGTCAAGTACAAATATGAATATCGGTGCGAGAATGACGTTACATCCTGCCCCTATGAACATCGTTATCATGGCCTGACGGGGATAGCCCGATGCTCGCATGATATTGTTGAGGCTGTACATTATGTTCATTATGAGCATGCCGGGCAGTATGTAGGCCATGAAGTCATGGGCGTAGGGCAGTGTGGCCGGTGATGCTCCGAAAGCCATGAGTATGTCGTCGAGAAATATGGCGAAGATTGTAAGGTATACTATGGCGTTCGATATTATGAGCACAAGCGAGTTGCCGAGTACGAGTTCGGCGCCTCTCATGTCGCGCTGGCCGAGCATTATCGACACTCTTGCCGCGGCGCCGGCGCCTATGAGCACACCTATGGCGGCGCTGACGTTCATCACCGGAAATGTTATGGCGAGTCCGGCAATGGCTTCCGCCCCCACGCCGCGCCCTATGAATATGCGGTCGATGACATTGTACAGCGACATAACCACCATACCTACTATGGCGGGCAGACTGTATTCCCACAGCAGCCGTCCTATGGGCCGTGTGGCAAGTGCCGTTATGTCACCTTTGGTTTTTTCCATCTGTCAGCATATCGTATAGGTTGGCGCAGCCGTTTTCAAGAAGGTCGAGCACGAGCTCGAAGCCTTCGGCTCCTTCGTAATACGGATCGGGGACATGGTCGTAGCGGGTCGACATTGTTATGAACTCTGTCATGGGCACGACTTTTGTTTCAGCCTCAGTTGTCGGAGCCATGTCGCGCAGATTTCGCTCGTTGGATTTGTCCATGGCTATGATGAGGTCGAAGTCATCGAAGTCGCTCTCTCTTACACGGCGTGAGCGGTGGGTGAGGTCATAGCCGCGGCGTTGCGCGTGGATGCGCATACGTCGGTCGGGCATATCCCCCGCATGGCCGCCGTAAGTGCCCGCCGAGTCTATTTCCCAGTCGGCTGAAGCTCCGTGGGTGTCGACTATATGCTGCAAGACTCCCTGTGCGGCCGGTGAACGGCATATGTTGCCGAGGCACACAAACAGCACCTTCTTCGGTTTTTTGTCCTTAAGTAGCTTTACTACACTGCGGTTTTCAGAGGTTGTGTCACGCTTCTGCATCCTGTATTACTGTTTTAGTAGAATGCAAAGGTAGCGATTTTATTCCAATCAACGGCTTTCGGTGACTGCAGAAAGTTGTCCGGTGACGGAGTCCATGATGTAGCCGTTTACGCGTACGTCGGCCGCCATGAGCGGATGTCGTCCTATAAGGTCGACAGTCTCGCGGACGGCGTCTTCGGTGTTTTCGAAGCCGTGAAGCCAGCTGTCGAGGTCTATGCCGCAGTGGCGCATCAGCGTTATGTGCTCGTCGCTGATACCGCGCCGGCGCATGAGCTGCAGCATCTCCTCCGCATTCATGCCCTGTACGCCGCATCCGGTATGGCCTATGACCATTATTTCGTTGACTCCGAGTTCATACACGGCTACCAAGAGCGAGCGCATGGTGGAGTCGAAAGGGTTTGTTATCGTGCCGCCGGCATTCTTTATGATTTTGACGTCGCCGTTTTTTATGCCGAGGGCGGCCGGCAGCAGCTCGATAAGCCGGGTGTCCATACAGGTGACTATGGCTATGCGCTTGTCGGGATACTTCGAGGTGATGAACTTCTTGTAGCCTTCAGAGGCCACAAACTCTTTGTTGTAGTTGAGTATTTCTTCAATCATGGTGTCATGTCATTTTTTCGGTGTACGTGCTATGGTGGTTACGCTCTCTTTGCCGAGCATGTACAGACGGGCTCTTACGGGGCCGCCTGTATAGGCAAAGGGCGCGGTGTATATCGGCGACTCGTCGTCAGGGTCGGTGCCGTCGAGCGTGTAGCGTATCACGGCGCCGCGATAGGGGGAGTTCATTTTTACCGTATCCTCCTCGATCAGTATGCCGGGCTGGCGCAAGTGGAAGCTGTGGCCGTCGGTCACGTATGAGGGCAGTTCGCGCTCGGCTATGATTTTGTTGTAGCGGCTGTCGGTGTAGGTGGGGGAGTTGTTCCAGCCTCGTTCGGCGAGTCCGAGCATCTTGGGCAGCAGAAACTCTTCAAGCATGGGGTAGGAGCGCAGTGTCTCGTTGAAGAGCTGTCCCGACACACCCGTTATCCTGCCGGGATACTCGGGTTTGACTACAACCATGCTGTCGGGATAGCCTCCGAGAGTGGTGAATTCATCGACTGTCCCTCCCCAGCGCAGTCCGCGTTCGAGCGGGTGCATGTTGTAGGACTGGTCGAGATAGAAGCGGTTGACATTGCTGAGTATTACCGGGAAGCCGGCCTGAAGTGCGCGGGTGGTGGTCTTTCCCGTGCTGCGTGTCCAGCAGTTGACACCCCCCGTCAGCGGGGCCACGGTCTTGTTGTACTTGTCGGAGTATCCTACGGCTATATCTTGCCAGCCGTGTACGGGTATGCCTCGCTCTGCAAGTATGTCGGCCACACGTAGTACAAACTCGGCGTGCAGTTGCTTCTGTGTTTTAAGTCCTTTCTTTCTCATCAGCGCCTGTGCCATAGGCGAACCGTCCCACGCATGTTTGGCTACTTCGTCGCCGCCTATGTGTATGCCCTTGAGCTTTACCCCGGCGTCTTTATACATGGCGGCTATTTCGTCGATGACTTTTGTCATGAACCGGTACACGCCCGGTGCGGCCGGATTCATCGTATTGTCGTGATAGTCCTGAGCGGTGGTGTAGACCGACGTGTCGGCGGGGTCGATGAGCCTGTACGAGGCGTCGCCTTTGCGTGCGCGGGCCTCCATCGATTTTATTGCCGCGCGGGCATGCCCCGGCGACTCTATTTCCGGTATGACGTCGATGCCGAGAGCGTCGCACTCCCGCAGCAGGTCGATGAACTCGTCGCGGGTGAATTGTCCGTTGGATATTCCCGCATGGCTGTCGGGGTTGCCGTCGCCGCTGTACACCTGTGCGAGAAACTCGCTGTCGTCAAGTGTGTAGCCGCGGCGTGAGCCTACGGTGGTAAGCTCGGGGAGCCCGGGTATTTCAAGCCGCCAGCCTTCGTCGTCGGTTATATGGAAGTGCAGGGTGTTGAACCTGTAGTCGGCAAGCAGTTTCACGACCTTTTTCATGTTTTCGGGAGTGGTGTAGTTGCGTACTATATCTATCATGACGGCGCGGTAGGGCAAGTCGGGCCAGTCCTCTATCACGGCGTGCGGGAGCCGGTTGCCGTTTATGCGGGCAAGCCGGTTGTATAGTACACGTGCAGCTGTTGTGCGTGCACGCGGCGATGCATATTCGATTACGGGAGCGTCGCCCGACAGGTCTATGCGGTAGTACTCCGGATTTTCGTTATTTACCGCGCGGTACACGGCTTTATTGTCGAGTGAGCAGAAGCCTCCGTCGCCGGTTTCGGTGACTCTCTTGAACGAGGGGATTGTCTCGTATGGTCCGAGCGGCTTCTGCGGGGCGGTCAGTGTCGCGTTGAACCGGTATATGTCATCGCCGTAGGGCATAAGGTCCGTGTCGGGTGTCGACCATTGTTCAGGCGATCTGATCATGGACGTGAGCGTGAATTCTACAGGCATGACCGAGCCGTCGCGCATCACGGCGTGTACTCCGTCAGGGCCGTATACCTCCTGAGTGAGTGTGCCTTGTGTCTCGACGTCTATGACGACGGTGTCGCTGCCGGAGCTGAAGCGCGGCGAAGCGAGGTAGAAGTATCCCGGTATGATTTCGGCCACGGTATCGGCCTGATTTAAGGCTTTCATCGGGCGTTTGAACTTGTTGAACGCTATGCGGGCCACATACTTGTGCTCTGTCACGGTATATCGTTCATGATATACCTGCTTGCCCTGTGCGTTTACGGTGTTGCCGAGTGTTTCCCATGTCACTGTAGGCTTTACGGCTGAAAGTGTCGTTGCGGTAAACGTGCCGGCGCAGAGTATAAGATTACGAAGCATTGTGTTCATGTCATGTCGTGATTTAAAAGTTATCGTTTATTGGAATGTGATTCGTGGACTGTCTCGGTGGTAGTCGACGATTGCGTCAAGCAGTTCTTGGCAGTAGTTGTCGGGCTGTCCGTGCACCAGTTCCGTGATTTCGTCGAGCTTTTTGTCCAGCAGCTCGTGAGAGTCTTTGTTGAGCGACATTCTTTTGGATATGCAAAGTGCGTTTACAAGCCACGGGTTGCATAGCCTGTCGGCTTTGTGAGCTGACAGGGTGGAGTCGCGTACATGCAGGTCGGCGTTCCCGCCGGGATTGCCGACAGTCATAAAACCAAGTCCGTATATAACCATGGCTTCAGCGAAAACCGGCGTGCCTTTTCCCGATATGTTCATTGCAAATGCCACGGACGAGTCAAGCCATCCGCGCATGCCAAAGTCATAATGCCCTATAATCATGTTTGCAAAACCGATAAGCCGGGCTACTTTGGATAGATTGGCGTCATGCCATCCTCGGTTATGTAGTTTGTCAAGTAGAAGCTGGAGTGCAGGCAAAATATCATTACTGACGTATTCGTTCAGTTCATTGCCGGTCAGGTTGAAATATGCACCGAAAAGACGCTGCTCGATATCAAGCAGCCTTATTTCATATCCGAGCTGACTCTCTTCGCCTACTTCGGGTAAAATGGTTTTCAACGTGTCGAGTTCGTCAAGCATATCCTCGATGAACAGCCGGCGGAACAGTTCGCGGGCTATCGCCACTCCTGCCGTGGCCTGCCGCTCCATGGTGTCGAAGACCGTCGATGCTTTCACCTCTCTTGCCTTGTGGAATTCTCCCCGTGCTATGTGGCGGTCAATCATCTGCAGCGCGGTTTCGGCCGGTGTCATGCCGCTGTCGTAGGCTTTCAGCCGTTCACAACAGTAATTGTAGTCATCCATGCGGTCAAGAGTCCGGGCCGCTTCCGATAACTTTGTGTAGTATCGCACCATCTCGGCATCGGTGTGTGGTCGCGAGGTCTTGAAGCCGGTCCATGTAGTCGGGCCGTCGGACATCTTCGTGTCACGGCACGGGTAACGTCTCCAACCTGATGTCAGATCAGACCGGGACATGGTATTGACAAAATCCACATCAAGATAAAACGATATATGTCCCTGTTTCATCTCTTCAATTTCATCGGCTTTTTTATCGGCTCCTATGTCACTGTCATAAAGAGTGGGAAGCATTACGGTAAGCCGCGGTAATGATACGTCATTGTCTTTCAGCCACGTGAGTATGCGCATGATAATCATGTCGCGGAAATTGGTGTAGTACAGATTGAGTAGTGTTGTTCTTGTCTTATGCAGATTTTCAATGACATAGAGGTTGCCTCGCCGCCGGCATAACTCCAAAATGCGTTCACGTATCATGGCCCAGCGCAGTGGCGTCATGTTTGTCAGCGAGAGTATCTCATCCTCGCTCAATCCGGCTTCGCCTACAACTGCAAGAGCATTCAGCACCCACATCGGTTCCCAGCTTTGTGAACGGTCACTTAGCTCTTCTCTGACATCCGCTGCCAATTTCCAGAACAAGTCGCATTTACCCGAAGTTTCGACTTCGTTTTCCAGTTTGTCAAACGAGCCGAAACGCACCAGATAATCAAGAAGCAGTCGCAGCTTGTCGAGTTTTGAAGGGTCGTGAGGCAACAATTCTTTTAGCGACGGGCTAAGTTTCTTGCCGTGCATGGCAAGATAGCGGTCAATCAATGCGTCTATAGCGTTATCAGACAGTTCGGGACATGCGATACGTTCCGCCGATAACTTCATTATGGTCTCTCCTGATCTTGTGGAGATGAGAACTTTATTTGTAGCCGAAAGTCGGGTGACGTAATCGATAAAAGCCGTGTGTTCTACTTCGTTTCCAAAGTCGGCGTTGTCGATAGCCACTAAAACCGGGTCAGCCGAAGTCGTTGAGGAAAGCTGTCGGTCTATAAACATGCGACATTCATTTATGACATCGACGGCATTGCATGTGGCCATGTCAAAGTATACTACAGGGTGACCTTCCGCCCGCAGTCGGGACACGTAGCTGCACAGAAGCATTGACTTGCCGCATACGTTGAAGGTCGTATTGCCGTTGGTTGTAGTGTTACGTGCATATATTGCCGCGACGGCCGGCCTGTTGTTGTCCCCAAGCCAATTATCAAGGGTCGTGTAGACTTCCGGGTCGAAGTTCACCATTTTTGCCAGATTGTCGGCAAGGATGTATTCGTTGCGCCGTAGCTCGTTGTGGTACGGGTCGCTGTCCGCTTCGGGAAACAGGCTGTCTATACGGGCTACAAGGTCGTCATAGATCATGGCACCCAATTCTTTGACATCGCGATACCTTTTTACCGGGAAGTGAGTCTGAGAGTCGAGTTTATGTCGCAGAGCCGTCACCCGGTCGTCGCATACACCATTGTCCTTTACGTAAAACCAAGCGTTTACTTTCTCGCCCCGGCGTTCGAGAGCTCCGTAGAGAAACTCCATTTCGGTTATGCTTGTGCCGCTCCTGACCGCATCGTCTATCCACGGCGCGCGGCCGGCAATCTCATTGTAGTCATTGCCGAAATCCTCTACCGCGGGAGTCCAGCCGTAGCGGTTGCCGATTATGCCTATGAAAAACGGATTGGACCGGTCTATTTCGTCGAAACAGGCCTTGACCACGCCGTGGGCCTCGCTCTCCTCCTTTGTTATGCCCCAGCGCAGGTCTATGGCATGGAATGACAGAGCCCGCCGGCGGGCATATGCTTTCACGGCGGGAAATATCTGACGGGCGAGGTAGTCGCGCTCCTCGCTCATGTCGTTGAATGTGGACGATACAAACACTCTGATGTCACGGAGCGCTTTGACCTCGTCCAATTTGCTGAATGCAGCCATCGGTATATGTTATTTGTCGGTAAGGTCGCTGTACAGCAGGCGCGCTGTCGTGGGAGCGGCGAGTGTGTCGCCGAGTATGGCGCGCATGAGTCGGTAGCCTTCGAGCTGATTGTCGTGTCCGGGGCGTCCGGGCAGTATGTTGCCGAGTTCGCGGGCCACGGCATCGGGTGTGCACAGATGTACGAGCATTTCGGGCACTATGGCTTTGTCGGCTATGAGGTTGGGTAGCGATACAAACGGCACTTTCAGTATTTTCTCCATGATTTTGTAGGAGAGTTTGACACCGTTGGCGCGGTAGCATACTACCTGCGGAGTGTCGAGAAGCGCGCATTCAAGTGTGGCGGTGCCCGATGTGACAAGGGCGGCTTCGGCAAAGTGCATCAGCTCAAATGTGGCATCGCGCACTATGGGAGTGCCGGGGGTTATGTAGTAACCGTAATACTTCAGGTCGATACCCGGGGCTGCGGCTATGACCGGCTGGTAGTCGGGGAAACGTGCTGCCGCCGTCTCCATGATCATAAGATTGTTTTTGATCTCGCTGCGCCGGCTGCCGGGCACTATGGCTATTATAGGTCTGTCAGGCAGGTTGTGGCGCTTCAGAAACTCTTCGCGCGATGCTATCGACCGGAGTTTAATCTCCACCTCCTCTTTTGACGGATTGCCGACATAGTCAACAGCGTAGTCGTGGCGGTCGCGGTAAAACGCCACCTCGAACGGAAATATGCAGAATACCTTCCTGACATATCGCTTTATGGCTTTCACGCGGTGCTCTTTCCAAGCCCACACCTTAGGCGATATGTAGTAATACACCGGTATGCCGAGCGATACGGCGTATTCGGCCAGTTTGAGGTTGAAACTCGGATAGTCGACAAGCACGAGCGCATCGGGGCGCGATGCCTTCAATGCGGCTTTGGCCCGCTTCAGGTTGGACAGTACTTCCGGCAGGTGCCGCAACACTTCGCTGAAGCCCATGAAAGCCATGTCGCGGTAGTGGATGACCGGTTCGCATCGTGCTTCACTGCTCATGAGGTCACCTCCGAGAAAGGCGAATTCGGCTTTGCCGTCAACTTTTTTAAGCTCACGTATGAGCTGCGATGCGTGCAGGTCGCCCGAGGGTTCTCCGGCCGATATAAAGTACTTCATTGTTGTGCGGGGCGTGAAAGTATATCAAAATTGTCGACGTATATCTCTGTGACGGTGCGCTTGATAGTGTTGCGGTCCTCCCACGTGCGGGTGCGCAGACGTCCCTCGATATATAGTTTGGTGCCTTTACGTATGTATTTTTCGGCAGTCTCCGCCGCTCTGTCCCACATGACTATACGATGCCACTCGGTGCGCTCCGGAATCGGCGTGCCTGCAGCATTTGTGTAGGCACGTTCGGTCGTGGCAAGCGAGAACGAGGCAACCGGACGCGAACCTTCGTTGTATCTTATCTCGGGGTCCTGCCCTACGTTTCCTATCAAAATAACTTTGTTTACCGACATGGTTTTCAGTATTTAGCAGTTGTTGTTAAGCACCCGTTGCTTCGGAGGGCTATCGGCATGAGGCTTTAAGCCCCTCGATGACGGATGTCGTAAAGCCGTGGGCCTCCATGGCGTTAAGTCCTTTTATCGTTATGCCTCCGGGGGTGGTGACTTTGTCAATCTCCGTCTCCGGATTATTGCCGGTCGCTTCAAGCAAAGCTACCGCTCCTTTGAGCGTTGCAAGGATGTAATCGCGGGCGTTGCCTGGGTACAGGCCAAGCTCAACGGCCCCTTCGGTGGCGGCCCTTACGTATCGCATCGCGTAGGCTATGCCGCACGAACACAGTGCCGTAGCCGCGCCCATAAGCCGCTCTTCGATGACGGCCGTAGTGCCGAGCCGGTCAAATATGCCGACCACTTTCTCTACGCAGCCGGCTCCGGCCTCGTTGTGGCACACGAATGTCATGCTTTCGCCCACCGACATGGCGGTGTTGGGTATGACGCGGAAGAGGGAGCGGTCGGTCGAGTAGCGCCGCAACATATCCGACATGTCATCAAGCGATATGCCTGCGGCCAATGACACGATGCACTGGCTGCGGAAAGCCACGTATGGGGCTATCTCGTCGATTACCGACGGAAGCACCCACGGCTTTACGGCAAGTATTATGACCTCCGCGTCTTTTATAGCCGCTTTGTTGTCGGTGAACGTCGATATGCCCGGACACTCTGATGCCAGAGCATCGACTGTAGCCTGCCGCGGGCTTGAAACAGCTATGTCGGAAGGCATGATGTCAGACGATGCGGCGAGTCCGCGCACTATGGCGCCCCCCATGTTGCCGCCTCCTATTATTGCAATCTTCATATCATATCAGGCCTTTTCGTTCAGTAACCGGGTGAAGCGTGTTATGAATTCCTGCGCTTCGGCCATTGTCAGGCAGAGCGGCGGAAGCAGTCTTATTATATTGGTGCCGGCGGCGCCTGTGAACACATGCTCCTCTTCGATGAGACGCCGGCGCAGATCCTTGGCCGGGTATTCCATCTCTATGCCTATCATGAGGCCTCGTCCCCTTACCTCCTTTATGCCGGGCAGACCTTGCAGCTGCGACAGCAGGTAAGAGCCTGTGAGGGCGGCATTGTCGACAAGCCCTTCGTTTTCAAACACGTCAAGCACGGCTATGGCGGTGGCGCAGGCGAGGTGATTGCCGCCGAAGGTGGTGCCGAGCTGTCCGTAACTCGGAGTGAAGTCGGGGCTTATGAGCACTCCGCCCATGGGGAAGCCGTTGGCTATGCCTTTGGCTACGGTGATGATGTCGGGGCGTATGCCGGAGTACTGGTGGGCAAAGAAGCGCCCGGTGCGTCCGTAGCCCGACTGTATCTCGTCGAGAATCAGCACTACACCGTAGCGGTCGCACTCCTCGCGCAGCAGCCTCAGGAAGTCGTCGGAGGGTATGCGTATGCCGCCTACACCCTGAATGCCTTCTATTATGACCGCACATACATCGCCTTTCGACAGCTCGTGGGCCACCGCGTCGATATCGCCTATCGACAGGAAGGTCACGTGGCCGTTGTCGTTGATGGGCGACACAATCTTCGGATTGTCGGTGACCTCGACAGCCGCCGACGTGCGTCCGTGAAACGACTTGCCGAATGCGATGACGCGTGACTTGCCGGTGTGGAACGACGCCAGCTTAAGCGCGTTCTCATTGGCCTCGGCGCCGGAATTTACCAGAAACAGCTGATAGTCGTCATAGCCCGATACTTTGCCGAGCTTCTCGGCAAGACGCTGTTGCAGCGGATTTATGACCGAGTTGGAGTAGAACATGAGCCGCGAGGCCTGCTCGTCGATGGCCTTTACCACCACGGGGTGGGAGTGCCCGACGGATATTACGGCATGGCCTCCGTAGAGGTCGAGATATTCGGTGCCTTTGTTGTCGTATACATGGCAGCCTTTGCCCGATACGATCTCTATGTCAAAAAGCGGATATACGTCAAATAATTTCATGTCAAAACAGTGTTTAAACGTTTAAAATGCCGACGGCTTCAGCTGCAGGCCTACGCGCTCATGCAGTCCGAAGAGCAGATTCATGTTATGTACGGCCTGTCCCGACGCACCTTTGACAAGGTTGTCGATAACCGATGTTATGAGCAGCTTGCCGTCAACCTTTTCAAGGTGCAGTATGCACTTGTTGGTGTTGACCACGTCTTTCAGGTCGGGAGCCTTGTCGGTGACAAACGTAAAGTTATGGTCGGAATAATAGTCTTCATACAGAGCTTTGAGCTGCTCTATGTCGACCGGGCAGTCAAGATATATGATGGCCATTATGCCGCGGGCGAAGCATCCGCGCACGGGTATGAAGTTTATGTCGGCCTTGAAGCTCGACTGCAGGCTTGACAGCGATTGGCGTATCTCGGCCAGATGCTGATGCTTGAACGGCCTATATATCGACACGTTGTTGTTGCGCCATGAGAAGTGGCTCGTGGCCGACGGTTTTACACCCGCTCCGGTGGAGCCGGTTATGGCGGTGACGTGTATGTCGCTGTTGAGAAGCAGGTTTTTGGCAAGAGGCAGCAGAGCGAGCTGTATGGCGGTGGCGAAGCACCCGGGGTTGGCCACGCGGGTGGCGCCGCGCACTATGCGCTTGCGGTTGAGCTCGGGCAGTCCGTATACGAAGTCGTGTGTGCCGTCCTCGATGCGATAGTCGGTCGACAGGTCTATGATCTTGAGACCTTCGGGTATGTCGTGGCTGTCCATGAACTTGCGGGTGTCGCCGTGAGGCGTGCAGCAGAACAGCAGGTCTATCTCGTCAAGAGCCGGAGTGTCGGTGAACTTCATGTCGATCTCGCCGATAAGGCCTTGGTGCACGCTGCTTACCGGATTGCCGGCATTGCTGGAGCTGTGTATCCATTTTATCTCCGCGTCGGGGTGGTTGACAAGCAGTCGCAACAGTTCGCCGGCGGTATATCCCGCGCCGCCTATGATACCTATCTTTATCATACCTCGTCCGATTTGTTGTTACGCTCCTGTACGGAATAGTATATCTTCATCTGGTTACCGAGTATTTTGGTGAAGCCTTTGACGTCGTCGGCAGTCCATCCCTTGCTTATCTCGCCGTATTCGCCGAACGAGGTCTTCATAAGGTCGAAGTCGCTCTCCACGCCTACGGTGATGAAACGATAGGGCTTCAGGTCGATCAGCACGCGTCCGGTGACGTTGCGCTGCGATGACTCAAGGAATTTCTCGATATCGCGCATTACCGGCTCAAGATACTGAGCCTCATGCAGGAACATGCCGTACCAAGTGCCGAGCTGGTCTTTCCAGTACTGCTGCCACTTGGTCAGCGTATGTTTCTCAAGCATCTTGTGGGCTGCGAGGATGACCATAGGCGCTCCGGCTTCGAAGCCTACGCGGCCTTTTATGCCTATTATGGTGTCGCCGATGTGCATGTCGCGTCCTACGGCATAGGGAGCCACGAGCTCTTCTATCTTCTGTATGGCCTTGACCTTGTCAGAGAACAGCTCGCCGTTTACTGCGGCTATCTCGCCCTCTTTGAAGTCGATTGTAAGGCGGCTGTCGGCGGTGGCGGTCATCTGGGTCGGGTAGGCCTCCTCGGGCAGCGTCTCGTTGCTGTGAAGAGTCTCTTTGCCTCCTACCGAGGTGCCCCACAGTCCTTTGTTGATTGAGTATTCGAGCTTCTTGAAGTCGGCCACGTAGCCGTGTTTCTTCAGATACTCTATCTCATACTCGCGGGTGAGGTTCATGTCGCGGGTGGGGGTGATGATCTCGATTTCCGGAGCGAGTATCTGGAATGTGAGGTCGAAGCGCACCTGATCGTTGCCGGCGCTGGTGCTTCCGTGGGCCACGTATTTGGCTCCTATGGACTTGGCGTAGTTGATGATGGCTATGGCCTGAAATATACGCTCCGAGCTTACCGAGATGGGGTAGGTGCCGTTGCGCAGCACATTGCCGAATATCATGTATTTGATGCTCTTGTCGTAATACTCCTGTGTTATGTCGAGTGTGGCGTGGCCTTTGGCGCCGAGGTCGAGGGCGCGTTTCTCGATAGCTTTAAGCTCGGCAGGCGAGAAGCCGCCGGTGTTGGCTATAGCCGTGTACACTTCATAGCCACAGTCTTCAGAGAGATATTTTACTGCAAATGATGTATCGAGGCCTCCACTGAAGGCGAGGACTACTTTTTTCTTATCTTCCATGTCAGTCATTGATTTGTGAGGTGAGAATAAATATGAGTTAAATGATTAATTTTCGTGTTGATGATGCTCTTCCGAGGGGTCGTAGAGCAGACCCGTGCACAGGCACTTGTGGCCGCCGTTGCGCTGCAGTATGTCGAAGTTCACGCAGCTCTCGCATCCTCGCCAGAAGGCGGCGTCGGTGGTGAGCTGGTCAAATGTCACGGGCCGGTATCCGAGGTCATGGTTCATCTTCATGACGGCGGCGCCTGTAGTCAGTGAGAATATCTTTGCCTGTGGAAACATCTCGCGCGACAGTTGGAATATGCGTTGTTTTATACGGGTGGCGAGGCCTATGCCGCGAAACTTGTCGGCAACGATAAGTCCCGAGTTTGCCACAAACTCTTTGTTACTCCAGCTTTCTATATAGCTGAACCCGGCAAATTCGCCGTCACACAGGGCCACCACCGCTTTGTGTTCAAGCATTTTCTGCTTGACATACTCCGGGGAGCGCTTGGCAATGCCGGTGCCGCGTACCTTGGCGGCGCGGTTGATCGTGTCAAGTATTTCGTCAACATACTTGACATGCTCGTCGGAAGCGACGACAACTTCAATTTTTGAAGGATCTACCATCTTTATTATGTATAATGCTTAAATGATTTGTTTATTTTATCGGTGTTATCGTATCGCGGCAATATTCATTGCGTGCGTTGTACAGTACTCTCTCGGGGAGAAAGTCGTTGAAATAATCGAGTATCTCGGCTCGGCTTACATGCTCGGGCACCACGAGTATGACAGTGTCGGCTCCGGCTATTGTGCCGAGTATGTACGGGGTGTCAAGGCGGTCAAGGTCATAGGCAAGTCCGCTGGCATAGCCTTCGAGGGTCCTGAACACCATGAGCGTGCCTGAAAACGCCACCGACTGCACGGCATCGTGGGTACCTGACTGTGCCGTGGAGGGTATGGACTCGTACACTTCGTCCTCGGGTATGTCGCCCGGATTGGGCACTATGTAGCGGTAACCGCCGTAGTCGGCCGGTACCTTGGTGGTGCGCAGACGCTTCAGGTCGCGCGACAAGGTGGCTTGTGTCACCAGAAAGCCGCGTGCGGCAAGCAGCCTCGAAAGTTCATCCTGACTTCCGATGCAGTTATTGGTGAGAATTTCCAGTATTGCCAGTAATCGCGTCTGACGTTTGCTCATATTCTGTGCCGAATTATTTTTGAGGTGGCAAATTTACTAACAAAAAATAATAAAACCGAGAGATTTGTGAATTTTTATGCATATTTCTTGCAAAATACAGTCGGCTTGTCGGTCTAATCACACATCCAAGTAATTATTTTCCGGTGAATCTGTAGTATGCTTTTGCTATAACCGGCTTTAAAACCAGACAGGAGAGGCTGCGCCGTAAACGTTAGTTATGGCGCGGCCTCTCCTGTCTGTAATGGATGTGGTTATCAGTTGTTTTCGGGACGGAGTTTGCGTACGGTTACGGCAGTCTGCCACATTTCGCTTTCGCGGAGGGCTTTGAGTTCCTCTTCGAGTTTCTCGCGATAATCGGGCTTGGAGTTGCTGTCGATAGATATCTGAGCCTCATTGCCGCACTTGACACTCTCGTAAAGCTTTTGTACCACGGGCTTGATGGCATCGTGGAACGGGCCCATCCAGTCGAGGGCGCCGCGCTGTGCGGTGGTAGAGCAGTTGGCATACATCCAGTCCATGCCGTTTTTGGCGAAAAGCGGCATAAGCGACTGGGTAAGCTCTTCTACCGTCTCGTTGAACGCCTCGGAGGGGGTGTGGCCGTTTTCGCGGAGCACTTCGTACTGGGCAAGGAGAAGACCCTGAATGGCGCCCATCAGTGAGCCGCGCTCTCCTGTAAGGTCGGAAGTGGCCTCACGCTTGAATGTGGTCTCGAACAGGTAGCCTGAGCCGATGCCTATACCGAGTGCTATGGTGCGCTCAAGCGCACGGCCGGTGTAGTCCTGCTCTACGGCGTAGGATGAGTTCAGACCGCGGCCTTCGAGGAACATGGTGCGCAGCGAGGTACCGGAGCCCTTGGGCGCTACAAGTATCACGTCGACATCTTTGGGGGGCACGACGCCTGTGCGGTCGCTCCAAGTGATGGCAAAGCCGTGAGAGAAGTAGAGTGCCTTGCCGGGAGTGAGGTACTGCTTGATTGTAGGCCATACCGACATTACGGCGGCGTCAGAAAGCAGACACATGATGATTGTGCCGCGCTTGCAGGCCTCTTCGATGCCGAACAGGGTCTCGCCGGGCACCCAGCCGTCGGCCACCGCCTTTTCGAAGGTCTTGCCGGGGCGCTGGCCCACTATGACATTGAAGCCGTTGTCGCGCAGGTTCATGCTCTGGCCCGGGCCTTGAACGCCGTAGCCGATCACTGCTATTGTCTCGTCTTTAAGTACCTCTCTTGCCTTTTCCAAAGGAAACTCTTCGCGGATGATGACGTTCTCTTCAACTCCGCCAAAATTCATTTTTGCCATAAAATTAAATGTTAGATGTTATAGTTGTTTATATTCATAATCGGTAAATGCTATGCGTGCGCGGCTCACCGCTTCGCTGTCGATAGTTATCTCGGCGCTGTAGCTGCCGTCGCCGTCGTCGCGGATCAGCAGCACGGCCTCCTGCGCGCACTTCGCTTCGTGCATGAACGCTATGTCGAACCGGCTCACGCGGTGGCTGTCATAGAAGTCCATGTCCCAGCGGTTCTGTATCAGCTCGATATACCGCAGTGTGTTGACATGCCGGTTGAAGTCGCAGTCGCAGTATCTGAAGCGGTAGCGGCTTTCGTAGCCGGCTGTGTCGCCCACGGGCGAGAAGCGTCTTATCTTCTCCATGGGGCACGGGCGGTCGCATACGGTGTCGCGCAGTGCGTCGAGCATTGACAGGTCGCCTCCCTGACGCTCTTTTATGTCGATAGCCATCCATATTGACCGTGCGTATCCGAGCACCTCGCCGTCGGCGCCGGTAATCTCGAAGTTGCGCTCCGAGAAGTGGCGGTTGAAGCCTTCGATCCATGTGCGCAGTGTGTACTCTTCGCTTACCGAGGGCCAGCGCCGCATCTCGACAGACAGGCGCGAGAGCACCCACGCTTTGCCGTCGGCGAGCAGACGCGCATATCCTATGCCGAGGTCGTTGGCGTGATAGGTCGCGGTCTCGATTACGCGTCCGGCAAGCAGTGTGAGCGGCATGATGGCCTGCGGGTTGCACTCCGGAGCGGTGAGGGTATAGTGTTTTATGTACTCTTTTATCAGTCCGGACATTGACGTGATTTGCGACGCTCCTGCTCGTCGAGATACATGTTGAGATACTCGTGGGTGTCCTTTGTTACGGCTACGCGTCCCGACCGTACAAACTGTCGTATGTCGTATTTGCGCAGCTCTTCAAACAGGGCCTCTGTCTCGTCGGAGTGACCGGTTTTTTCAAGTACCACATACTCGCGTGTTATTTCGAGTATGCGCGCATTATGGCGGCGTATTATCAGCTCCACGTTCTTGTCGTCGAGCAGCTGCAGCGTGGGCACCTTGTATAATGCCACTTCCTGATATACTATCTCGTCGTCGGTGTACAGAAATGACTTGAGCACGTCTATGCGCTTTTCGATCTGCTTGACCACGCGCTCCATCATGGGGCGGTTGCTGAAGCAGGTTATGGTGAACTTGTGTATGCCTTTGATCGATGAGGGACTCACCGACAGGCTCTCTATATTAAGGCAGCGGCGGGTGAAAATAATGGATATCTGGTTGAGCAGACCCACTTGGTTTTCGGAAAACACCGTCACTGTAAATAATTGCTCGTCCATAGTCAGTTGTGTTGTCAGCTTTTTTGCGGTTAGTCGATGGGGTAAGTCTCGGTGGCGTTGAGCATGATGTTGTTGACATCGGAGCCTACCGGCGTCATGGGGAATACCATGTCGGTCTCGTCGATGTTGACATTTATCAGATAGGCTCCGTCATGCTCCAGCATGCGCTTTATGGCTCCGTCGAGCTGCTCGCGTGTATCGACATTCTCGGCGCCGAGGCCATAGGCCCGGGCTATCATCACGAAGTCGGGATTGACAAGCGGTGTCTGTGAAAAACGGTCGTTGAAGAACAGCGACTGCCACTGACGCACGTTGCCGAGGAAGTTGTTGTTGAGCAGTATTATCTTTATGTCCGTGTTGTATTCGAGTATGGTGCCGAGTTCCTGTATGGTCATCTGCAGGCCACCGTCGCCGGTAAAGAAACATACCGTACGGTCGGGTGCTCCCATCTTGGCGCCTATCGAGGCGGGCAGTCCGAAGCCCATTGTGCCGAGACCTCCGGAAGTTATTATGGACCGCGGTTCGGAGTATCGCGAGTAACGGGCGGCAAACATCTGGTTCTGTCCCACATCGGTCACCACCACGGCCTTGTGGCCTGTGGCTTCCGACACTCTGTTTACGACCTCGCCCATAGTCATGGGGCCCGACCCGGGGTATACCTCACGTCTTATGACTTTCTCATACTCGACCTGCGCGGGCCTGTCAAACTCGGCAAGCCACCCGGTACGTTTACGCGGCTCTATCATAGGCAGCAATCCGCGCAGCACTTCGCCGGCGTCGCCGTGTATGGTGGCGGTTGTGGCTATGTTCTTGTCAAACTCCGATTCGTCGATGTCGATGTGCACGATTTCGGCTTGCGGCGCATAAGTCTTTACATTGCCGGTGACGCGGTCGTCAAAACGCATTCCTACCGCTATCAGCAGGTCGGCTTTGTTGGTGTTTATGTTCGGGCCTATGTTGCCGTGCATTCCGAGCATGCCTTTGTACAGCGGGTGGTCCGACGGCATGGTAGACAGTCCGAGCAATGTGGCGGCTACGGGTATGTCGCCCTTTTCGGCGAGTGCCGCGAGGTCGGCTTCGGCCTTCGATATCATCACTCCGTGGCCCGACAGTATCATGGGGCGTTGTGCGTTGTTGATCATGTCGGCCACGCGCTTGAGGTCATCGTAGTCTATATCCGGACGGGGGGTGTAGGAGCGTATGAAGTCACACTTCTTATAGTCGTCAAACTCCACCATGCCTGTCTGTGCGTTCTTTGTGAAGTCGAGCACTACGGGACCGGGGCGTCCTGTAGACGCTATGTAGAACGCGCGTGCCACAGCCCAAGCTATGTCCTCAGGGCGTCTTATCTGGTAGCTCCACTTTGACAGCGGCTGGGTTATGCCCACGACGTCGGTTTCCTGAAAGGCGTCAAAACCGAGAAACGGAGTTGCCACCTGTCCGGTTATGACTACCATGGGGGTGCTGTCCATAAGGGCGTCGCCTATGCCTGTTATGACATTGGTGGCGGCAGGTCCGGAGGTCACTATCACCACGCCCGGACGTCCGGTGACGCGTGCGTATCCCTGTGCTGCATGTGTGGCTCCCTGTTCATGTCGTACCAACACGTGTTTCAGTCTGTCCTGATAGTCGTACAGCCTGTCGTATACCGGTATTATGGATCCTCCCGGATAACCGAATAAGAGGTCGACCCCCTCGCATATGAGGGAGCGGATCAAAGCGTCGGCACCTGATATCATTTCTTTCATATAATAATATAATGATGTCTCTGTTGCGATTCGTTATTACAATTCTCTTACTCCTCCCTTGTCGGCCGACGTTACCATGGCGGCATATGCTTTCAAGGCCTTTGACACCTCTCTGTCACGCCCTGCCGGAGTGAAAGCGTCTTTGCCGCGTGCCTCCTCGGCTTTACGGCGGCCGGCAAGCTCTTCGTCAGACAGAAGTACGTTTATTGTACGTGAGGGTATGTCTATGTCTATTATGTCGCCGTCGCGGACAAGCCCTATGGCTCCGCCTGAAGCCGCTTCGGGCGATATGTGTCCTATCGAAAGTCCCGAGGTTCCGCCCGAGAAGCGTCCGTCGGTTATCAGCGCGCACTCTTTGCCGAGGTGCTTTGACTTTATGTAGCTTGTGGGGTAGAGCATCTCCTGCATGCCGGGACCGCCTTTGGGGCCTTCGTGTGTTATGACCACCACGTCGCCGCTTACCACTTTGTCGCGCAATATGCCGTCAACGGCCTCTTCCTGTGAGCGGAAAACCTTGGCCGGTCCGCGGAAGTGGAATATGCTCTCGTCCACACCGGCGGTTTTTACTACGCATCCGTCGACTGCTATGTTGCCGCGCAATACCGCAAGACCTCCGTCTTTTACGTAAGCGTGGTCAAAATCTCTTATGCATCCGGCCGCCCTGTCGGTGTCAAGCTCTTTGTAAGTGGCCGATTGCGAGCCGAGTTTAAGGTTGCGGCCTCCTCCGGGAGCGCTGTGCCACAGCTGTGCGGCCTCTTCGGAGAAGTTGCGGCCTCCTATGGCATAGGTCTCTATGGCTTCGCCGAGAGTCATCCCGTCGACACGTTTTACCGATGTGTCAACAAGCCCTTTGTCGGCGAGCTGCTTCATTATTGACAATATGCCTCCGGCGCGGTTCACGTCCTGTATGTGGTATGACGAGTTTGGCGCTACCTTGCACAGCACGGGAGTCACTCTTGACAGTGCGTCTATGTCGGCCATGGTGAAGTTGACCCCGGCCTCGTTGGCTACGGCAAGCAGATGCAGTACGGTGTTGGTGGAACCGCCCATGGCTATGTCGAGGGCCATGGCGTTCATCATGGCTTCCCTTGTGGCTATGCTTTTGGGCAGTACGCTCTCGTCATCGTCATTGTAGTAGGCATAGGTGTTTTTTACTATGCGCCGTGCAGCTTCTCGAAACAGTTTTTCTCTGTTGGCGTGTGTAGCGAGTATGGTGCCGTTGCCCGGCAGTGCGAGTCCTATGGCTTCGTTCAGCGAATTCATGGAGTTGGCCGTGAACATGCCGGAGCAGGAGCCGCACGTAGGACATCCCTTGCGCTCGAGCAGTGTCACGGTGTCGTCGCTTACCGATGTGTCGGCGGCGTCGATCATTATGTCGATGAGGTCAAGTGCGCGTCCGTCGAGTTCGCCGGCCTCCATGGGGCCGCCCGATACGAATATAGTGGGTATGTTGAGCCTCATTGCGGCCAACAGCATGCCCGGTGTTACCTTGTCGCAGTTTGATATGCATACCATGGCGTCGGCTTTGTGAGCGTTGACCATATACTCTACCGAGTCTGCTATCAGGTCGCGCGACGGCAGTGAGTAGAGCATGCCGTCATGACCCATGGCTATACCGTCGTCGATAGCTATTGTGTTGAATTCCGCCGCGAAGCATCCGAGACGTTCTATCTCTTCTTTTACTTTCTGTCCTATTTCGTGCAGGTGGGTATGGCCCGGTACAAATTGAGTGAATGAGTTTACGATGGCTATGATAGGCTTGCCTATCTGCTCGTCCTTCATTCCGTTGGCTCGCCATAATGCGCGGGCACCCGCCATACGGCGTCCCTGTGTCGATGCTGCGCTTCTAAGTTGTCTGCCCATAATTGTGATTAATCTTTATGTCACTTTTATTAATTAAAATGCCTCTCTGTCCGCTTGTGCGGTGGAGAGGCATCAATTTATGCTGTTAATTGCCGGTCACATACAACCGATTACCCCTCCTATGTATCTTAGAATGGAAATGACGACCGATAGTAGGACGACAATCGATAATATGCAACCTGTAGCTGTCATTGCGTTTTGTTAATTGCAAGTTAGCGATGCAAATTTATGACACTTTGCAATAAAAAACAAATAATAGTGAAAGAAATTAATCAAAAATTCTGTTTCGAGGTTACATTTGCTCATTTATGGCGAAAATGAGCAAAAAAACGGCGCTTTACAGTCCGAAAGTCAGCGTGGTGAAGTAACGTACTTGGCCTCCGAGCGAGTATTGAGGGTTGTACTGCAACGTTATGTAGCCTCGGTTGGGCGCGAACCAAGTGGCCGAGAGCGACGCTCCGCTGTTGGTGTAGTTGACCGGCACCCCGTATGTGCCTGTAAATGAATTATACAGGGCGTTGTAGCGCATCATGTCGGGATAGGAGGTCGAATACAGAAACTCCGAGCGTGACAGGCCGCCGTTGCCATAATATAATGTGGCGTCGGGCCAGTAGTAATTGAACTGGTTGATGTCGCGCAGGTACACTACGTTGTTGCCGTAACCGTCGACCGTGTAGCCGTGGTTGATAAGATAGTCGAGCGACAGGTTGAGGGCTGTGCCGAAAGTTATGCCGAGAATTGCTGCAAATGACGGTGCATGTGGACGCGGACGCCATGACGGCGGCGGCACGGGACGGCTCCAGTGGCTCGGACGCGGACGGTGAGGACGCATGGGCGGACGCATCATGGGCGGTCTTACATGGCCCGGAGGAACGTGTCCTATGCCCGGACGCGGCGGACGCGGTTGCTGCGGACGTCCGAAGTGCCAGTTGTTGTTGGGCCGGTTTTGTACCGGTCGGTTGTGCGGACGGTCCTGTGGACGGTTGTGGTTGCCGTTGTTTCCGGGACGCGGAGGCCTGTTGTCGGGCCTGTTCTGCGGTCGGTTGTCGGGCCGGTTGTGGCTGCCGTTGTTACCGGGGCGGTTCTGCGGTCGGTTCTGTGGCCTGTTCTGCGGACGGTTTTCGGGCCGGTTGTGACTGCCGTTATTGCCGGGACGCTGCGGGCGGTTCTGCGGTTTGCTTTGCGGACGGTTGGCCGGACGGTTTTCGGGCCTGTGGGTCTGTTGTGACGAATTGTGGCCTCGGTTGCCGGTCGTACGGTTCTGAGCGTCAACCGGAGGAACAATCAGTGCAAGGCTTATAAATGCGATAGCCAAGAGGTGTAATATTCGTTTCATAACAATCTACTTTTATCTGTTTAGATGTCGGCGCCGCCCGAAAGTTTAATCACGTCCGGCAACATGCCTGAATTATATAACAACGTTATGGATGTATTTGTGCAATATTAGCTTATTTTATTGATATATTCGTTATCTTTGTGAAAAATAATAAACCGGATTATGACAAAACCTTACATTCCCCGACCTATATCGACCGATGACGTGGTGCTTTCGCCGCAGCTTCTTGAGCTTTCCGAGTCAATAGCCCGCAATGTGCATGAAGTGTGGGCGCAGGGGCGCATGGCCGACGGGTGGACTTACGGCGAGAACCGTGATGATATAAACAAAAAGCATCCCGGTCTGGTGCCTTACGAGCAGCTCACCGAGGGAGAGAAGGATTATGACCGCAATACGGCGGTGGAGACTCTGAAGCTGGTGACTAAACTCGGTTTTACCATAGAAAAGAAGTCATGAGCCGCGAAAAAACGGGTCTGCTGCGCCGCATGGGCCGATTCATTAAAAATCTTGCATGTCATCCGTTGAGGATGATTGACAACGCTGTGTCGGGAGGCATGGGTGTGCAGGTCCTGACTCTTGCCGTAGTCGTTGTAGCCATACTCGCCCTGTTTGCCACGGTTATAGCTGTCTATACGGTTATTGTCGAGGGAAGCGGCGATTTTGTCGGCTCGCGTCTGTGGAAGATGTATCACGTCTTTGTCGATCCCGGCAACGGCATGGAGGTTTCCGGAGCTTGGACGGGATGGAAGCGCATAGGGGTGATATGCGTGGGCATATCGGGATCTGTGTTTTTCGGCGGACTGCTTATTTCCACCATATCAAATATAATCGAGCGAAGGGTCGATGCTCTGAAGTCGGGACAGTTTCGCTACAAGCGCATAAAGGAGCACTTCATTATCCTCGGCTACGATGAGCTTGTGCCGAGCCTGATAATGGACCTGCATAATGACGGTAAGACTTCAGACTGCTCTATAGTATTGATGACCGGACAGAATGTGTCATCGGTCAAGGAGATGCTGTTCTCGCAACTGGACGATACCGTGGCCGGTGAAATAGTGGTGTACTCCGGCAACATCAATTCAAAGGAGGACCTCGCGGGATTGAATTTCAACGCGGCCAAGGAGGTGTATGTGTTTGGCGAGGAGGGTGAGATAGGCCGCGACTCGAAAAACATAGAGTCGTTGCGCTACATCAATGAGTTGCGTGACAACCCGCTTCATGACACTCCGCTTGTGACGTATGTGCAGTTCAGCCGCATAACCTCTTACTCCAGCATACAGAAGTTTACTTTGCCGCCCGAGTATTATATAAGGAAAGAGGAGCTTTACACCGCCGGTGCCAAGCCCAATCTCTACTACAGGCCGTTTAACTTCTATGAGTTGTGGAGCCGCCGCATGTGGGGTCTGTATCGTGACGAGACGTCCCGGATGTCGGGCGAGTATGACATATTGGATTATGTACGCACCGGTGAGCTTCTGGAAGATTTTGCCACCCGGTCGTCGAAGTATTATGTGCATCTTGTCATTGTAGGTTTTAACCGCATGGGGCGCGCGCTGCTGCTTGAGGCGCTCAGGGTGTGCCATTATGCCAACTATGACGACTCCAAGACGCCTGAACAGCGCGTCAAGACCCGCATTACCGTGGTCGACCGTTATATGGATAAGCTCAAGGATACGTTTGAGGCGCAGTTCCCTAACATAGGCACGCAGATATATGACATCGACGTGGATTATGTCAACGATGACATAAACTCGCCTGCCATGCGTGATAAGCTTGTCGGTTGGAGCCGTGACGAGTCGTGTAAGCTGACATTGGCGATATGCGTCTATGAGCCTGACCTCGGACTGTCGATGGGCCTGTCGTTGCCGCCCGATGTATACGAAAGCGACGCCCGTGTGCTCATACGTCAGGAAAAACTCAACGGTCTGGGGCAGTTTATACACAACGACTTCACCGGACGCTTCAAGAACGTGAAGGTGTTTGGCATGCACGCCGGAGGCATACGCAAGAAAGTGCTCGATGACCGGCTGGCGGCCTACATAAACTATATCTACGAGTCCGATGACTTTATCAACAAGCATTATGAAAAGTATGAGAAATTGCTGTCTGATAAGTGTCATCCCGACAATCCTGTGTATGTCGAATTTGAAAAGGAGAGAGCCGCAGCCATGGCCTCGTGGTACAAGCTGCCGGAAAACATGAAGTGGGCCAACCGCTATCAGCTCGATTGCTATCCCAATTACTGCCATGTGCTGGGCTATGGCATAATACACGACAATGCCGCGACTGCGGTGACGCTGCCGGAGTTTTCGCAGGATGAGCTTAAAGACGCCATGCGCATGGAGAAGTATCGCTGGAATGCAGAGCGCACTATCGACGGATGGCGGTATTCACCCGTGCGCGACAACAGCCGGTTCTGTCATAATCTTATCATACCGTTTGAGCGCATGGAAGCGGATCCCGTACTGTGTAAGGATATATTCAAGGACCGCAATGTCATAGACAACATGCCCAAGATACTTGCTATGGGCGGTTTCCGTATCGTAAATCTGAAGAGCGTCTATGATGAGGTCAAAAAGGTCTGTGACTTGATTGACTTCTACAGTGAGCTGTAACTGCCCGAGAAGGTATCGCCCTGCCTTATGTCGCCGGAGGCAAGACCCTTTTTCAGCCAGCGCATGCGCTGGTCGGAGCGTCCGTGGTTGAACGCGTCGGGCACAACGTAGCCTTGAGCCTTCTTCTGAAGATAGTCGTCGCCGATTACCGAGGCGGTGGTTATGGCTTCCTCAAGGTCGCCCTCCTCAAGCGACTGGAAGAGTCTGTTTTCATGATAGCCCCATACTCCGGCAAGAAAATCGGCCTGCAGCTCTATGCGCACACTGGTCTTGTTGGCCTCTTTCTCGCTCTGTCCGGCCATGACGGAGTGCGCTTTGTCGAGGGTGCCGAGCAGGTGCTGCACGTGGTGGCCTACCTCATGTGCTATGACATAGGCATAGGCGAAGTCGCCGTCGGCCCCGAGAGTCTGGCGCATCTGGCTGAAAAATGACAGGTCGATGTACAGCTTTTCGTCGGCCGAGCAATAGAACGGGCCGGTCGATGCCGAGGCGTTGCCGCATCCGCTCTGTACGGAGCCGTTAAACAGCACCAGTGTCGGCGGCCTGTAGGTGCGGCCGAGCTTTGCAAACTCTTCGGTCCATACGTCCTCTGTCGATGCAAGTACCTGACGCGAGAAGCGTGCCAGTTCCTCTTCTTCGGCCGACGGGGTATAGGTGGCTTCGGATTCCTGCACGCCAAACATGCTCCCTCCGTTGCCTTTTACCACATCGAGCGGATTGCCTCCCATGACCCAGTAAAGGATACCCATTATTATCATGCCTCCTATGCCGAGGCCCCCGGCTTTCAGGGGCAGTGCTCCGCGTCTGCCGCGGCGGTCGTCGATATTGTCGCTTTCGCGTCGTCCGTTAAGTCGCATATCGGTTAAATTGTTGTTGAGATGTATTAAATACAAGTCAGGGAGCCTGTTGGTTTTTGGCTCCCTGACATTATTTTCAATATGTGGAGGTCGCCGGTTACTTGTCGTGGTCGTTGCCTATCTTTTCGAGTACGGCGGCGTCGAGCACGGCTACCGTGGCGAGGTTGACTATGTCGCGCACGGCGGCGTCGACATTGATGAAGTGCACGGGTTTGTTAAGTCCCATCTGAATCGGGCCTATGGCTTCGGCAAGTCCCATCTCGAGCATCATCTTGTAGGCTGTATTGGCCGCGCTGAGGTTGGGGAAGATGAGTGTGTTGACATCTTTGCCGTTAAGCCGGCTGAACGGGAAGTTGGCGTCGCGTACCTTCTTGTTGAGCGCATAGTGTACCTGCATCTCGCCGTCTATGGGCAGGTCGGGGTACAGCTCGTGCATCTTTTCGACGACTTTGTGTACTACCTGCGGCTCCTTCTCCTTGTTTGAGCCGAAGTTGGAGTACGACACCATGGCCATGACCGGCTCATGGGCGAAGTACTCGACAGAATTGCGGGCCAGACGTGCTATGTCGAGCAGTGTCTCCTCGTCGTTGTCGTGGTTTATCATCGTGTCGGCGAGGAAGTATACGCCGCGTTTGGTGCGCATTATGTGCATTGTGGCGAAGTGGTTGTAGGTAGGTCTTATGCCCACGACTTCGCGTGCTATCTCCGCCGGGCTGTGGCTTCCGGAGTAGGTGCCGGCGAGCATGGCGTCGGCCTCGCCGCTCTCTACCATCATCATGCCGAAGTAGTTGCGGTCAAACATCATCTCAAGCGCTTCGGGGTAGGTCATGCCGTCGCGTTTGCGCTTTTCGGCCAGTGACATGGCGAAGCGTGAGCGGCGGTCGGCCTCGCGGTCGTGACGCAGGTTGACGATCTGTATGCCCTCTATGTTCAGGCCGAGACGTGCGGCACGCTTCTCGATCATCTCCTCGTTGCCGAGCAGTACGGGTATGCATATGCCGTCCTGATATGCGGTGACGGCGGCGCGCAGCATGTTGTCGGTGTTTGCCTCGCCAAATACGACGCGCTTCGGATTGCGTTGTGCCTCTTCGGTGAATCGGCGCATGAGTTTGTTGTCGTAGCCCATGAGCTGACGCAGTTTCTCGTTGTAGGCGTCCCAGTCGGTGATGGGGCGTTTGGCTACACCTGACTCCATGGCTCCGCGGGCCACTGCGGGGGCCACCGTGGTTATAAGGCGCGGGTCAAGGGGTTTGGGCAGTATGTAGTCGCGGCCGAAGTGCAGGTCCGACATGCCGTAGGCGGCATTGACCACCGACGGCACGGCCTCTTTGGCAAGGGCCGCTATGGCCTTTACGGCCGACAGTTTCATGGCTTCGTTGATGACCGTGGCTCCCGAGTCGAGGGCTCCGCGGAATATGTAGGGGAAGCCGAGCACGTTGTTTATCTGGTTGGGATAGTCGGAACGTCCGGTGGCGAAGATGAGGTCGGGGCGCGACTTCACGGCGAGGTCGTAGGCTATCTCGGGGTCGGGATTGGCGAGAGCGAACACTATAGGCTTGTCGGCCATGGACAGCAGCATCTCGGGTGTCACGACATCCTTTACCGACAGGCCGAGAAATACGTCGGCTCCCTGCATGGCTTCGGCCAGTGTGTCGAGGTCGCGCGTTGTGGCAAACTCTTTCTTCTGCGAGTTCAGGTCGGTGCGCTTGGTGTTGATGACGCCCTTTGAGTCGCACATCACCACGTTGGCCGGATTGACTCCGAGCGCTATGTATAGTTTCGTACAGCTCACGGCGGCGGCTCCTGCGCCGTTGACCACGAGCTTTACGTCCTCGATTTTCTTGCCCTGTATCTCAAGTGCGTTCAGCAGGCCGGCGGCCGATATTATGGCTGTGCCGTGCTGGTCGTCGTGCATGACCGGTATGTCGCACTCCTCTTTCAGACGGCGTTCTATCTCGAAGCACTCGGGCGCCTTTATGTCCTCGAGGTTTATGCCTCCGAATGTCGGCGCAAGCGCTTTTACTATCTGAATGAATTTTTCGGGGTCTTTTTCGTCGACCTCTATGTCGAAGCAGTCAAGTCCGGCAAAAATCTTGAAAAGCAGCGCCTTTCCCTCCATGACCGGCTTGCCGGCGAGGGCGCCTATGTTGCCGAGGCCGAGCACCGCGGTGCCGTTGCTTATGACGGCCACTAGATTGCCTTTGTTTGTGTATTCATATGCGTCTTGCGGGCGCTGTTCAATCTCCAGACACGGATATGCCACCCCGGGAGAGTAGGCGAGTGCCAAGTCCTGCTGTGAGGAGTAGGGCACGGTAGGTACGACTTCGATTTTTCCCGGCTTTCCCTCGCGGTGATATTCGAGGGCCATTTCTTTGGTTACTTTTGACATGTTATATTCTTTTAGTCCGATTACAATCTGTTAGCTGAAACGCGCATGACGTGACATAAATATTCTTTTATCGGGTCATTGCATTACATTCTGCTGCAAAATTATAAAAAATATGTCGTGTATTTATGTTTTTAACGATGTTTTTATGAAAAAAACGAAAAAAGCCCCGAATTGGTTTACCCGACACATGCCTTATAGCGTCTTGTCGACGTCCGGAGGTGCCGTTCAGTTTTCGTCAAGCCGGCGGCGCATGTAGAAGTGGCGGGTAAACAGCAGAAAGAGCAGGGTGCCCGTGCATTGCATGGCCGCCGTGACCCAGAATGCAGCCGAGTAGCTTATGTACTCGACGAGAAAGCCTCCGAGAAGTATGCCTATGCCCATGCCGAGGTCCCACGATATGAGTATCGAGGAGTTGGCCGTGCCGCGCTGGTCGTGGCGCGCCACCTTTATGAACATATTGAGAAATGCGGGATACATCTGTCCGTTGCCGAGGCCTACAAAGAGCGCCGACAGGTAGAAACTCCACTCTCCGAGAGCGAGGGCGAAGAGGGTGTAGCCCGCCAGCGACAGCAGAACCCCGCGTGCGCAGTTGTGGGTTATCCTGCCGGCGCGGAGCGACTTTGACCCGTACAGCCGCGATATGAACAGACCGCCCGACAGAATCATGAAGAATATGCCTGTGCCGTCGGTTATGCCGAGCTCCTCCTGTCCGTATATGGCCACATAGTTGCTCATGATGCCCCAGCACAGGCCGAACAGCGTTATATTGACGGCCATAAGCCATGCCCGGCCAAGAAAGAAGTGGTCAAGGCTCATCTTGGGCTTGTTTTTTATAAGCTCTCTGGCGGGTATCCTGACGCGCGAGGTGCATATGAAGCCGGCGAGAGCAAGCACAAGCGATATCCAGAAGAGCAGGGGGAAGTTGCCGGTAACGGAGTAGATGTATATGCCGGCCGACGGCGCTATGGCCATGGCCAGATTGTTGCTGAGGCCGTAAAAGCCTATGCCTTCGTTGCGGCGCGAAGAGGGCAGCACGTCGATGGCGACGGTGCTGTTGGCCACGGTGGCCGCGCCGAACGGTATGCCGTGCATGGTGCGTACTATGGCAAACATCAGCAGGGTGCCGGCGCCTATGTAGCCCGCGAAGCATATGAAAAACACAAAAAAACACAGCATGAGCACTTTCTTGCGGTTGAAGCTGTCGACCATGAAGCCGCTGAACGGTCTTATCATAAGTGTGGCCACGACATAGCCCGACAGCACTATGCCTATGGTGTCCTTGTCGGCCATGAAGCGGTCGTTGAGATACAGAGGCAGCAGCGGAGCAAGCAGATAGAATGCGAAAAACAGAAGAAAGTTGCTGCACATCACCTTCAGGTAGTCGGAGTTCCACAGCTTCTCTTCACGGGCGGCGGCCGTTGTCGATGAAGAGTGCTCTCCGGGTGTCATATCGTCATTCATATATACCTTATATAATATGTAATGTGAAAATGAGGCACAAAATTACGAAATATTTAGTATATTTGCACGGATTTATCTATTGTTGGTGTATTATGGAAGATATGCATAAAATTTCGGTCGCTATCAATACCTATAATTCCGCTAAGTATCTGCCGGAGGTTCTCGACTCTCTGAAAGGGTTTGACGAGGTTGTGGTGTGCGACATGGAGTCGACCGACGATACTGTCTCCATTGCGCACGCTCACGGATGTCGTGTCGTGACATTTCCAAAAAACGATATAAATATATGTGAACCGGCCCGCAATACGGCTATCCGCAGCGCTTCCAACGGGTGGGTACTTGTGCTCGACGACGATGAGCTCGTTACCCCTCCCTTGTATAAGTACCTGTATGACAGGGTGATGTCCGATGATTGCCCGGAGGGTATCGACATACCCTTTGTCAATAAATTCATGGGCGAGTTTGACAATCATGTCTCGGAGTACCATGTGCGGTTTTTCCGTCGCGACAAGGTCAACTGGCCTCCGGTCATTCATGCGCGTCCGGTCGTTGACGGTCGGGTGGAGCGCGTGCCCCGGAAGAGCGCGTGCATACTGCATATAAACGACGCGTCCATAGCCGACCGCATCACCAAACTTAACCGCTACTCCGACAACGAGGTCCCCAAACGCGCCCTCCGTAGCTACGGTGCGGCTGCCATGCTGATGCGCCCTCTGTGGTTCTTCCTGAAAAGCTACCTGCTTAAAGGCAATGTACGCTACGGGCGCCGGGGCATTGTGAGGTCATACTTCGAGTGCATGTATCAGGTGGCGCTTTTGGCTAAAATCACCGAATACCGTATGACCGACAGCCACTGAGCCATGATACCGAAGACTATACATTACGCTTGGTTCGGCCCTAAGGAGATGCCCGCCGACATGATGCGCCTTATCGACGGCTGGCGCAAGGTCATGCCCGACTACGAGTTCATATTGTGGAACGAGAGCAACTTCGACGTGTCATACACCCCCTATCTGCGCGAAGCATATGCCTCGGACAACTTCGCTTTCGTCGTCGACGTCGTGCGCTTCAATGTATTGTACCGTTACGGCGGCATTTATCTTGACACTGACATTGAGGTCATTAAATCATTTGACCCATACATCGGCACAACGGGCTTTCTCGGCTACGAAACCGCCGCCATAGGCACCGGCGTCATAGGCGCGCCTCCCCGAGCCCGATGGATCAAGGCGTGCCTTGACTACTACGAGTCGCGCCACTTTATAAACATGTGGGGAAAGACGCTCCGCCGGCCGTCGCCCCGCGTGCTCACCGCCGTCACAGCCCCCTACATCGGTAAGGAAGTGACCGCGTATCCTATCGACTGCTTTTGTGCAAAAGACTGGCGTACAGGTGCTATCCGTGTTACCGACAATACTGTCTGCATACACCATTATGCCGATACGTGGCACAAGAAGCGCCTGTCGCCGTGGGGCAAGGTCGTGAAGCTCCTCCGCGGCCTCGCCACCCGCTACGATTGCCGCTCCGCCGCCTCCTTTCTTGCCCTCCCCTGTGCCGCCAAGTGCCGCGGCTGCACCCCCCGCCGGTAGTGCCGCCGTTACCACGGCCTCCGGCTGCCCCCCCCCGGCATGCCCGTCCACAACCCGTGTGGCCGGAATTTTCAAAAAAATGAAAGTTTTCCAAATTTTTTAACCAAAAAAATTTGGAAATGAGGTGATTTTTTTTTTTAGCTTTGTCGTTTGAAAAATCATCGCTTGTGAATGGCGCGGAAGCCATAAACGGTTGTTTAGGTTTGGTGCTTGATATAGGCTTGATAATCACCTCGATAAGAGGTTTGCAATGCGGAAAGATAAGACATGAATTGGCGGAAAAGTGTAAGTATTTATTAATGTTAGAATCCTTCTTATTTTGTAAGAGTGTGAAAAAACATCGGTCGGCCTCGGTCGACAATCGTCCGATTTATTGCCCGTTCTCATCCGTATCCTTACTCTGAGTCGCAGTCGCTTTTTGCGGCCCGGCAGGAGGGTATCGATAATGTGCCGCCCTTTGGTGTCGGCAGGTTGTATCGTTTGACTGATTCAGACGTGACGGCTATTGTTGTGCGAAATAGTAAAGAACGAAACCAGATATAATCTAAAGATGAAACGAACGATTTTACTGCTGTTGATAGTGCTATCCGCAGGAGTTTTCCGGACAGCTAATGCGCAGGATGTCGCGGTGAAGACCAATCTGCTCTACGACGCATTGCTCAATGTCAATGCCGGAGTGGAAGTGGGGCTTGCTCCCCGTTGGACCCTCGATGTGTCGACCGACCTCAACTTCTGGACCGTCGGCGACCGCAAGTGGAAGCACTGGCTCCTTCAGCCCGAGGCACGCTATTGGTTCTGCGACCGCTTCTCCGGCCATTTTGTCGGCGCACATCTGCTGGGCGGTCAGTACAACGCGGGCAACATCCACAACTCCCTCAACTTCCTCGGCACCGACTTCTCGGGCCTTACCGACCACCGTTATCAGGGCTGGGCCGTAGGTGCCGGTCTGGCTTACGGCTACTCTTGGATAATAGACCGCCACTGGAACATCGAGGCCGAGATTGGCCTCGGCTGGGTCTACACACGCTATGACGTATACCCCTGCGCCGAGTGCGGCACCAAAGTGGCCTCCGACAAGCCTCACAACTACGTAGGCCCTACCAAGGCGGCCATAAACCTCATTTATACCTTTTAAATCACTTCGATGAGTATGAAACCGATCATTTCAATCGCCAAGATATTATGTTGCGCTCTGCTGCCTTTGTGTCATGTGCCTGCCGCCGTGGCACAGACTCTCATGGACGGACGCGTCAACATGCGCGACGTTGCGGTGTCACGTAACGACGACAAACTGTTTGTGTCGATGGACATCGACGTATCGGCACTCAATGTGTCGACCAACCGCGAGGTGATACTCACTCCGCAGATTACGGCCGGAGCCGATACCCTTGACCTTCCGGCGGTCATGGTGGCCGGCCGAAGCCGCTACTACCTGCACCTGCGCAACGGTGTGCAGCCTGCCGGCACCGAACTTTACCGCAGCGGCAAGACCTCTGTCATAAAGTACCGCGCCGTGGTGCCCTATGCCGCTTGGATGAACGGAGCCACTCTCGGCGCCGCCAACACGACATGCGGCTGCTGCAGCGAGACTCTCGACGGAGGCTCCGCACCCCTGTTGGCGCTCGAGCTTGAGCCGAAGCTCCCCAAGAAGTTCGCTCCCGATTTTATCTACGTGCGCCCCGAGGCCGCCCAGAAGATCAATGTGCTCGAAGGCTCGGCCTACATCGACTTCCCCGTCAGCCGTACCGAGATATATCCCGAATATCGCCGCAACCCTGTCGAGTTGCAGAAAATCATAGCCACAATCGATGCCGTGCGCAACGACAGCGACTCGCGCATAGTGGCCCTGACCATAAAGGGTTACGCCTCGCCCGAGAGTCCGTACTCCAACAACGAACGCCTCGCCAAAGGCCGTACAAAGTCGCTCAAGGACTACGTGCAGCGCCAGTACTCTTTCCCCGAGTCGATCATAACCACCGATTACGAGCCCGAGGACTGGGCCGGACTTGAACGTTATGTGGCCGGCTCGTCGCTCGCCAACAAAGCCGGTATACTCGCGCTCATACGCACCGACATGAACCCCGACGAGAAGGAGGCCCTCATCAAGCGCGCTTACCCCGCCGACTACGCCTTCCTGCTGAAGGAGGTGTATCCCGGACTGCGTCACTCCGACTATGCCGTCAAGTATGAGGTGCGCGCCTACACCGACATCAACGAGATTAAGCGCCTCATAAAGACACAGCCCGCCAAGCTGAGCCTCAACGAGATGTACCTCGCCGCACGCGACATGGAGCCCGGAAGCGCCGAGTTTGAGGAGACATTCGACATAGCCGTGCGCATGTTCCCCGATGACCCCGTGGCAAGCCTCAATGCCGCCAACGCGGCCATGCAGGCCGGCGACATGAAGCGCGCGCAGCGCTATCTCGACAATGCCGGCACATCGCCCGAGGCCGTCTATGCCCGCGCCGTCTATGCCGCCATATCGGGCGACTACGACACCGCCCTGAGGCTTTTTGCCGAGGCCCGACGCCGGGGTGTGGCAAAAGCCGACATCATGATAAAACAGATTGACGAAATAAAATAAACAAAATCATTATAAATCTATGGAAAAGAAATTTTGGAGTAAATCGTTTCTCGCAATTGCCGTAGCCGCTATAATGACCGGTTGCAGCAGTGACAAACTTACAGGTGACGAACCTTCGCCCGTGCATCCCGACGATGCCGTGTATCTTAACATTGTAGCCAAACTGCCCACTGCCGGAGCCGGCGGCCGCAGCCAGACCAATCCCAAACCCAATGGCGGCAGTACGGGTGGCGTCGAGATAGGCAACGATGACGAAAACCTCGTACGCAGCATGATGCTCGTCTTTGCAAAAGATGACTACGAGATAATAGCTTTTGGCGAGCAAGACGGCTCCGCCACAGTTGAAAACGGCAAGACCAATCTTGTCAGCTCGACCCAGAAAATCGACAAGTCCACCCTCGCCGAATACTACGGCGGAGAAAATGGCGAGCTCACCGACGACCGGCGTGATGTGCACGTATGGCTCTTCTGCAATCCCACCGAACGCCTGAAAGCTATCGTGGCCGCGGCTTTTACCGCTAAGGACAAAAAATGGATCCATGAGGTTTGTACCAACATCGAGACTCCCGCCGCCGGCTCTGCGTCGAACGCCGCAATTTGGGGCGGACCCGAGCATAAGACCGGCTTCCTCATGACTTCAGCCGAGGCTGTCACCAAGAAGCTCCCCAAATCATACAAGGACTGGGAGCACCACTCGTCGCCCTCTACGGCTTTCAAGCTCTCGGGCATGAACCACGAAAACGGTGACACCGACCAGCAGATCGACAACTCCGGAGCTATCAAGGTGGAGCGCAGCGTGGCCCGCTTTGACTTCCGCGACGGCAGCACCAAAGGCAAAAACACTTACGACATAGTCACCACCGATGGTAAGGCCACCCTGAGCATACAGCTGCAGAAAATGGCGCTCGTCAACATGAGCAAGAACTTCTACTTCCTTCGCCGTGTGTCTAACGACGGTATGGCTCCCGACGGCGAGTATGGTAAGGGCTTCGCTGTAGGCGGTCTTGAGTACTATAACGGCACTGACGACTGCAACTATGTGGTTGATACCGACTACGCGGCCAAGGCCAATCTTTCTTACTTCACAGGCAGCACTTTCGCCGACGGCTTCAACTTCTGCCTGTTCCACGGAAATGTCATCGATGCCGATGCCCGCGAACAGTGGTATACTTCTCTTATCGAGGATGTGCTTGAAAACCGCGAGGACAATGACGAAGGCTGGACTCCCGCCGATAAAGTGACTCAGGGTTACCACATATGGCGCTATGTTACTGAAAACACTATCCCCAATCCCGTGAAGCAGCAGCAGGTGGCCATAACCACAGGCGTGGTCTTCAAGGGCAAGATGATTACTTCCGACGAAGCCACCGGTTCTCTGGCCGAGGCTGTAAGAAACGCCAAGGGCACATCACGTGAGGATCCTATCCTCTACACTTATGCCGGCGACATTTATGTCACTTGGGTTGAAGTCCGTGCTGCAGCGCTTGCCGCCGGTAAGGGTAGCGACATGTACAAGGCCGTTTTCGGTACTCCGAAAGAAAATAACGAGCCCGCTGCCGGCGATGTTCCCGTATACAGCAACGACGATCAGTCGCCCGACTATATGTGGAATATCTGGCACAACGACAAGAAAGCCAATGACAACACCTCTCTGCTCGCCTTCAAGAAAACTGCCACAGCCAACGACTTTACCCTCTACGAGTCAAGCCGCGATGAGAAGTACGGCCCCGGATACTACTGCTTCTACTTCTACTGGAACCGTCACAACGACAACGGCAACAGCGGCGTCATGGGCCCGATGGAGTTTGGCGTCGTGCGCAACAATGTCTACAAACTTGCCGTCACCAAAATCCGTCGCCTCGGCCATCCCCGCGTGCCCGAGAACGATCCCGATCCCGTTGAGCCCGGAGATCCCGATGAAGAGGGCAACGTATACTTCGACGTTCAGTCCGAGACTCTTCCGTGGGTTGTACGCTTGAACAACATCGAATTCTAAAAACCATTACCCCCCGATATGTTTGGCAAGAGATTAAACATATTATCCCGGCTCGTAGGTGCGGTGTGCTGCATCGCATCTATGGGCTTTGCCTTAACGTCGTGCGAGAGTCTGTATGAAGACCTCGACCCGTGTCCGAGCGGTGTCAGGCTGAGGTTCATCTATGACTACAACATGGAGTGGGCCAACGCTTTCCCCAAGCAGGTCGATTGCCTCTCGCTGTTCATATATGACGCCGACGGCAATTTCGTGGATAAAAAGACTGTCACCGGCGCCGAGCTTCAGGACGAAGCCTATCGCATGACCCTCGATCTCGAGCCGGGTAATTACCGATTTGTCGCCTACGGCGGTCTCGCCTGCGACAAAGCCACATTCTCTTTCCGCCGTCAGCCCGATGCCGGCACGACTCACCGCGACCTAAGTGTCATGATGGACATGTATGTGGTCAATGCCGCCGCTCCCGCCGACCGGCGCCTCCACGACATGTTCTGGGGCGAGCTGCTGCTTGAGGCTGCCGACGGTTACACCGAGGGCACCGTCGAGATGATGAAAAATACCAACAACATCCGCATCGTGCTCCAGCAGGAGCGCGGAGGCGAGCTTCACCCCGACGACTTCCGGTTCTCGATAACCGACTGCAACTCGCTCTTCAGCTATGACAACGATCTTGTCACCGACGGTGTAAGCCCCGTCGTGTATACACCGTGGGCCACGGGACAGGAGCAGACCGGTGTATCGATCGTGGGCGATGAGGTGGTGCCGCAGCCCGTAAAGGTGGCTTATGCCGAGTTGAGCACCTCAAGGCTCATGACCAAAAACTCGCCCCGCCTGCTCGTGACACGCAGCGGCGACGGTGCCACGGTCATCGACTTCCCCTTGATAAAGTACCTCTCGTTGCTATGCAGCGACCGCTACAAGCAGCCGCCCTACAACATAAAGTCGGAACAGGAATATCTTGACCGTGAGAGCGACTACACGCTCTTCTTCTTCCTCCGCTCCGACGGCACTTGGCTCAATACCCGCATCGTGGTCAACGACTGGGTGGTGCGCATCAACGACGCGGAGTTTTAATCGGCTTTTATAATGCATTATCAGTCCCGATTGTTTTATTGGATGAATCGATTGATTACATATTTTGCTAAATCGTTGCTCTGCATGGCTGTAGCTCTGTCGGCCGGCGCCTGCGCCGGATCCGCCGACGAGCCCCTGCCTGTGGGCGGCGACGGCGATGACGACATGGTCACTCTCTCGCTCAGGGCAAGGACTGCCGATGCCGACCTGTCAGAACCCGCTTCCGATGTCGAGAAGCTCCACAGCCTGCGCGTGGTCATACTCACCCGCGAGTCGGCCTCGCAGCCGTGGCGGGTCGAGCACAACGACTTTCAGGACTTTGCCGGAGTCGTCAAGCTCTCCGACACCCGCAGCTACAAGGTTAAGCGCCGCTCGCAGAAGCGCATATACCTTATGGCCAACTGCGAGGACTACAGAATGGCCGCCGGCGGCAATATCATCGACATCAGGCTCGGTGCCATGTATCTCCCCGGCAGCGACGGCCTCGCTCCCGTCGACAAGGCCGTGTTCAGCCTTTCCGACGCTCAGGCCTCGATAACCTCGCTCCCCATGAGCGCCGTATATGACTTCAACGTAGCCGACGAGGAGCGCACCGAGGTCACATGCTATATAGTCAGGGCCGTCAACAAGCTGTCGCTTGGCGTCGTGAACCGTACCGCCGACCCTATAAGTCCCGAAGAGGCCGTAGCCCCGCAGAAGCGCACCATAAAGCTCATCTCGTGGCGCATCGACCCCATAGCACGGTGCAACTACCTCATGCCCCGGGTCAACACCCGAGGCTCGTCATCGTCCTATTGGGTGGCCGACACCGACCGCAAGACGGCCGTTGACCTCCCCGGCAGGTGGATCGACTGGATGGTCGAGGAAGTGAAGAAAAAGACCGAGTCCGACATACCGCGCTATCAGTGGATGACCGACTACTTGCTGCCCGACGGTGCCATGCCCGAGGCGCTTGACTGCGACTACGCCGAGCCCCCCGTAATCGGTTACACCGACGGAGCCGACACATGGACTGCCCCCAAGCCTGTATACTTCCACGAGAGCCGCAATCAGGCCGATGCCGATGACCCGCTGATGCTACAGCAGTATACGTTCACCCTCTTTACCGAGGAGCTTCCCGAAGGCGAGGTCGACACCCCCGCCAACTGGGTCAGCCGCGAGTATTCAGCCATACTGCCGCAGCTGGCGTCGCTCTTCCGCGACACCCATGTAGTCGTCAACGTATCCATAGGCCGCTACTACGACATAACCCTCAACGTCGAGGAGCAGCCCTACGCCTACGAACTCCTCGACCCCAAGTTCGGCCTCGACCGCGACCCCAACGGCGACATCATCAAGCCCGCCCCCTGATGCCTCGGCGCAACCCGGCTTGTAGGGACGCCGGTACCACGGCGTCCGGCTCCGCCCCGCCCGGTCATTATATGAACGCCGCACTTAAACGAACAAAAAAAACGAAACTATAACAAACAGCATGAATTGCTTCAAAACCTTTATAAACTTCGCTACGGCTGCCGCCACGGCTTGCATGGCCTCCGTCATGCTCCTATCCTGCGAGGATGATTTCCGCGACGACTCGCTCTTCATCCCCGAAGGCACCGGCATCATATCGTTGCAGATGGAGTTTTCACCACTCGCCGAGGGACTTACCGGAAGCCGTGCCGACGAACCCGTCAACAAGATCCTCGGCAATGCCGCCGCCGGCGACGCCCTCAACGGCATCGTCGACATGTGCGTGCTCTTCTACGATAAGGACGGCAAGCTGCTCGACGACTACGTCTACTACTACAATAAGGATCAGGCCAAAAAGCCCGAGGCACTACCCAAAAGTCATTTCTTCTACGGCGAGACCCGCTTCAAGGAAGTGGACCGCAACCCCTCCGACGCATCCAACGGCAAGCTCGCGCAGGACAAGTCATTGAGCGGCAGCTTCGACGTTATAAAGATACCCTACGGCGAGTACTACATCGTGGGAGTCGCCAACCTCGGCAACATCCGCTCCGAAAAATACACCGAGGCCACCACCACTTACCAAGAACTGTTCGATGACCCCGACCGCAGCGAGGCCGTGAAGACAATCGGCGGACTGCGCGCCCTGCGCCTTGAGTGGGACGCCTCATGCCTCGCCAACAACGCCGAGATGTTTGGCTGCTTCACTGACGGGCAGACATCCCGCGAGGCCACGACCTTCTTCGCCGGGGAGTCGCTCCCCACAGTCATTGTCAACCGCGACGGCATGCAGTTCAAGTCTTGGCTCCGACGCGCCGCTTCAAAGGTCACCATAGCCTTCGACGGCACTGACCTGCGCGACAATACTTGGATACACCTCAAGTCGGCCGCCATAAAGGACATCCCCGCCGGTTGCGACCTCGGCCGCAAGAGCTGCGTCACTAAAGCCGACAGCCTCCTTCACCGCCCCGAAGAAGAGCATGTCGCTGGCCAGTATCTTGACTACACGCGCGGTCTGGCAGCTACCGACGAAGGCAAATACAACACCGCATGGTACACTATCGTGAAAGGCCGTAAATTCCCCTCGTTGGACAATGGTAGCCTTGCCGAGGGCGACGAAAACCTCCGCGAACCCCATACTCCCACGGAGCTGTCGCTCTTCTTTTACGAAAACATGCAGGGCTTCGGCAAGGACAAGCGCCAGTACCCCGAACTCGACGGCGATGGTGAGCCTACAGGCGCCGTTAAGGACGACGACATCCTCAAGGACAACAAACCCTGCGGCACATACATCGAGGTAAAAGCCTTCTACCGCTCCCGCGACGGAGTGGTCAGCAACGGCGACATAATATACCGCTTCATGCTCGGCAAGAACGAAATCGACGACTACAACGCCGAGCGCAACTATCACTACAAGCTCACCCTCCACTTCAACGGCAAGGCCAACGACTACGACTGGCACATCGACTTCAACGAAGAGCCCGGCATCAAGGTGCCCATACCGTACTACTACGTACCCTACATGTACAACCAGCACATGGTCTACCCCGTAACCATCATCGGTGAACTCGAAGGCGACCTCGAAGCCGAAATCATCCGCTCCGACTGGGGACCCTCCACCCCCGATGCTCCCGGACAGCCCGTCGCCGGATTGGAGTATTATAATTTCCCCGATAAAGTTGTCGGTGATGGCCCGTGGCACGGTTTCCTGTCACTCCGCATGGCTCCGCTTGAAGAGGGTGTTGACCGTGGCCGCAAGCTTGCTGTAGGTAAGGTTTCCGGTAATTCCAAAGAGTATATTTATAATCAGTCTGCTGCTAATGGGCAGTACAACGGTCTTCCCTATAATCGCGCTTATTGGGAGGGCAAAGGTGACCCCGCATTGAACGAAAAAGTGAATCATCGCGGCCACCGTTTCTACAATCTCACTAAGACTCCGATTTCAGGTCGCGATGATAATGCCAACGATGATTTCGCCAATGACGGCACTTATGAGGTGTCTACTACCACGGTCAATGGCGTTAAGCATACTACATTCTATATACCCTTGTATTCACGTGAGATTAATCTTATCAAGACGGCCGGCTATCGAGGCAATAATCCGTATATGGGTTACTATCGCTATGCCGAGATTAAATTTACCGCCAAAATTAAGGGTCAGGATAAACCACAGTCAGTTGTCGCCAAAGTGCTTCAGGTACCGCGTATCGTAAACCCCAAAGGCATTTACCGCAGTTGGGATTGTATCGACCCGTTCAATGTGCATCTCATGCGCCTTGACTCTGAGGATGATGCCGATAATATGACCTATCTGCCTGTTACCTCGACCGGTGGGCCGTGGAGCGCCGAGATTGAATATATATCCGATGGCGGCGGGTGGCTCTCTGTCGGCGGCAAGACTGCCAAGGGCGACAAAATAAATGGCTACACCGACAGCGAGATTCAGTTTGATGTCAAGTTCCTGTCTAAATGTAAGGATAAAAATTCGGTGCGTAGTGCCGTCATAAAGGTGCTGTATCACAACTATACTTGTACTCATCGTATATTGGTGCGTCAGGGCTATGCTCCTGTGGCTATCGCTTCGGGTTCGAACACTAAGTGGCACACGTGCAATCTGCAGTATGCTGTAAAGAACGCTGACGGCACCATCTCCGGTCATGAGTATGAATATCCGCGTGGCGAAGGCTCCATGTTCAAGTGCGGTAATCTTTTTCAGGCTATCGCTTCGGTCAACAATAAGCGTGATGACCGCTATAAGAGTTATCCTGAAGGACAGACTTCCTACTACCTTGCCCCCTATGACCTCGATCCTGAAAAAACGGATAAGCCGATGGCTTCATGGACAGATATAAAGTCCAATAGGAAGGCTGTGTTTAAGGGAGTGAAGTTGGACATTAATGGCATATCCTGTCGTGTCCCCAAATACGAGGATTTCGAGTACCTGCGTAAGGAGTGCGACTTTGGTGCCGGCATCCTTTACGGTGATGGCGCCACCGAGACACAGACCAATGTTGTAAAGGCTCGCGGCTACGCCACCTATCTTGACAAGAAAGAGCGTCAAAGTTACGGCATGCGTGGATGGTTTGTCTACAATGTCGCTAAAGATGGCTTAAACCTGTTTTTCCCGATAGGCGTATCCGGTAACGGTCATCGCAAGGATGGCTCATTGAAATCCGGAGGAAGTAAGGCTTATTATCATGAACCGGGCTATGCCCGCGGAGTGTTGCGCTATGCCGCACGTGCTGACAAGATGCCTGATGGTTCGGGTAATTTTGCAGAGTATCGCCCCTTGTTGTATACGATGTATACTCAGTTTGGTGCGGTTTATTGGGTTAGCGGCGATGGCCCCGAGGTCGGCACTCAGGCCGGAACTACGGCATGGGATATAAACTATACTACATTTGACTTCAATACATACAATACTGATGCTACTGCATTGTTTGGTGATTCCGATGCCGCTTTCATCCGTCTTGTAGAAGATTAAGTATAAACAGACAACAACATGATATATTAACGATGATTACTATAGCCAATCTCATAATTGGTGTTAAAAGAAAGCGTCGTGACGACGCGAATGTGTGTAAATAAATGTATTTAGGAGTATTGCGATGATTATCAATTCCTAAATATCCGTCTTTGTGAAAAGACTCAATGTAATACTTATGTTCTTTGATGCCGTGGGTTCCGCCCCACGGCTTTTTTATTCCCACCCCGCGCCCCCCCGTCCCGTGCGGCGGCCGGCTGGCCGCCGTCCCCCCTCTACTGCCGCCCTGCCTCTCAACTGTTAAATTTTGCCCTTAATCCCGATTGTGCATAAATCCGGCCCTTTTGTGTATTATATTTGCCGGTGAAAAACACCCATAAACCCACCGTGCTATGAAATTTGACAAAGAATGGACCGTCGCCATCTCACACCTCGACGCCGCAAGTCAGGCCCGGCTCACCGAGGCCATACGCCACTACCAGAACACCGACACCGTGCCCGATGACCTCGACCCCGCATCAATGATGGGCTTCCTCTTTGCCAAAGCTGTCATAGACCGCCGCAAGCGCATCAACGCCCGTGCCCGCGAGCGCCGCCGCCAAAAAGCCCTCTCGGCAACCGGCTCAACCCCCATTAGTCCCATTAGTCCTATTAGTCCAATTAGCCCTACTGAATCCACTCCTGCTCCTGCCCGCGCTCTCCCCGAGGCCGGCCCCGTCACGGCCGACTACTACAAGGCGCTTCCGGGCTACCGCCGGAGCCACTCGCTCAGCTATCCCGGTCAGGAGGTGTGCAACGACTGGGAGATGATAACGGCGTGGCGCAAGCTCATGCTCCGCGACACCGCCTTCCTGAAGTACCTCGCCGACTACCACCATGTAAGCGTCGACTTCATCACCGGCCACATACCCACCTACGACACCTATCTGCTCAACAACGACCGCGTGGCCGTCGACTGCCTCTCCGACTACCGCCTTGAGTTCGAGCGCTACATGATGTCCTCCATGCTCATGATGGGGCGCCGTCGCCGCCGCTACCAACGCAAAGAATACTGACCCCGCCTCGTCACCGTGCCCACCATGCTGGTAGCACTGCCAGTACCACGGCGTCCGGTTCCGCCCCGCCTTCCACATCCCCCCGCCTTCGCTCTTTTCCGCGGCTCCGAATCAGGTATATTGCACATGGTGCCGTATAATTTGCGGAAAATTTGTAAATTTGTGGCTTAAATTGCGTATGATATGGAAGATAATACAAAAAAGTCAAAAAAACTTTTTATCGGAGTCATAGTTTTAGGTGCGTTGCTGCTTGTGGCCATACTCGCCTTTGTATTTACAGCGACCACTATGAGTAAGAAAGTCGAGGAAGCCACTCTTGCCAACGAACAGTTGCAGCTAACAAACGAACAGTTGCAGCTCGCCAACGAGTATCAGGCGCTCAATACGGAGTATGCGCAGTACGAAAACCAGTCGCAGCTACTTGTCAATGACTCCCTCGTCACTAAATATGCCGCCGCCAAAAGCAAGGTCGAGAAGCTCCTTCAGGAACTTAACTCCGAGAAGCAGAAAAGCGCGCAGCGCATAAAGCAGCTTCAGGACGAAATAGGCACCCTAAAGAACATTTTGCGCCACTATGTGTCGCAGATCGACTCGCTCGGAAAGGAAAATGCCGGACTTAGAGCCGAAAATGCCGAGATCAAGCAGCGCAATCAGCAGCTGACTACACGTGTCGCCAACGAGACCAAGCGCAACGAAGTGCTGTCGGAGCGCATGACCCTCGCCGAGAAGCTCAACGTTACGGGAGTAAGCCTCGTCGCACTGAAGAAAAACGGCAAGGTCGAGAAAAACGTCACCAAGGCCCGTCAGCTCGATGTCTCGTTTACCATACCGCAGAACAACTCCACCCCCGTCGGCGAGAAAATCATATATCTCCGCATCATCAGCCCCGAAGGCTCGTTGCTCGGTGCCGGAGGCTCATTCTCGTTCGAAGGCGGATCACTGCAGTGCACCGCGCGCAAGACTATCGAATACTCCGGCGAGGAGATTCCCGGCATACATATATATTGGGACGTAAACACGACCCTTACCCCCGGCGACTACCTCGTCGAGCTCTTTGCCGACAACTTCCGCCTTGCTTCACGTCGTTTCACTCTGCGTAAATAAAGGTCGGTTATGGCGGGGCTCTGGACAACTCTCATCGATGACATAAACTCCATCGAGGTCAACACGGTTTCCTCTATATTCAAGCTGTGTCTGAGCCTTATGCTGGGGTGCTGCGTGGGCTTTGAGCGAAAGCGCAAGGGCCAGATAGCCGGAGTGCGCACATTCGCTCTCATATCGATGGGCGCCACTCTCGCCATGCTTCTGTCCATATATGTGCCGCAGGAATACATGGGCCTGAAAAACGGCGACCCCGGACGTATAGCGGCGCAGGTTGTCACCGGTATCGGTTTTCTCGGTGCCGGGGCCATAATACAGATGAAAGGCTCCGTGCGCGGTCTTACTACTGCCGCGGGCATATGGATGATAGCCGCCATAGGCATGGCTGTCGGGGTGGGGCTATACCTCCTATCCATCATAGCCACCGGGCTCATCCTGCTTATACTTGTCGTCATCGAGCGTTGGGAGCACCGCATAAACGCCGGCGTGGAGTCGCGCATAATCCGCCTGAAACTGTCGGTCATCGCCGAGGACATAGAGGGCTACCGCGAGGTCCTGCTGCGACACGGCGTGCACCTTACAAACGTCTACGTGGAGTATGACTATACCGAACCCGTCACCCGGCTCAACCTTGTGGTGCTGATCCGAGAGAGCACCAACTACCTGAAGCTGTTTGCCGAGTTGCGTCAGGTGAAGCCTACCGTCGCCATTTCGCTGGCCAATCAAGTTAGCATATAAAAATCGATTTCTTACGATGATACTATCGATCATAGCGGCACTGACGCCCGCGGCCGGAGAAGCGGCGGCTGACACTGCCGAGGTTATTTCCGACGTGCAGGTGGAGAATCTCGTGTCGGATCTTGCGTTTATTCTTATTCTCGGTGCCGTAGTCACCGTACTGTTTAAGTGGATGAAGCAGCCGGTCGTGCTGGGCTACATTGTCGCCGGTTTTCTGGCAAGCCCCAATTTCGAGTACCTGCCTTCGGTGACTACCGAGAGCAACATCGAGTTCTGGGCACAGCTCGGTATCGTGGTGCTCCTCTTCTCGCTCGGCTTGGAATTCAGTTTCAAGAAGCTCCTTAACGTGGGCGGCTCGGCTGTCGTCACGGCGCTTGTCATTGTTACCGGCATGATGGCCTCGGGCTTCATTATCGGCCATGTGCTCCACTTCTCGCATATGAACAGCCTCTTTCTCGGAGGCATGCTCTCCATGTCGTCGACCACTATTATTATAAAGGCGTTTACCGACCTTAACCTGCGGCAGAAAAAGTTTGCGTCGCTCGTGTTTGCCGTTCTTATCGTCGAGGACCTCTTCGCCGTCCTGATGATGGTGATCCTGTCGTCGATAGCCATCAACAAGAGTGTCGAAGGCTCCGAGATGCTGTTCAGCATAAGCAAGCTCGTGTTCTTCCTTGTCATATGGTTTCTTGTCGGTGTTTACGTGCTACCGTCGCTTCTTAACGCCATACGTCGCTATCTCAACAACGAGACTCTGCTCATCATCTCGGTCGGCCTCTGCTTCGGCATGGCCGTGTTTTCGGTGTACTGCGGCTTCTCGCTCGCACTCGGCGCGTTTGTCATGGGCTCCATAATAGCCGGCATAAGCTACGCCGAGCGCATAGAGCAGGTGGTGACGCCCGTCAAGGACCTGTTCGGTGCGGTGTTCTTCATTTCGGTGGGCATGATGGTCGACCCCCACATCATCGTGGAGTACAGTTCGCCCATACTCATTCTCTCGGCCGTGGTAGTGGTGGGCATGATTGTGTTCGGTACGTTCGGCATGCTTATCACCGGCCAGACTCTGAAGATAGCCATCGAGTCGGGCTTCTCGCTTACGCAGATAGGTGAGTTCGCCTTTATCATCGCCTCGCTGGGCATGTCGCTCGGCGTGCTCGATCCCGTCATATATCCTATTGTGGTGGCCGTGTCGGTCATAACCACCTTCACCACCCCTTACTTCATACGCATGGCCGACCCGTTCTATAAGATGGTCGAGCGCATATTGCCGGCACGCCTGCACTTCCTCATCGACCGCTATAGCGACAAGGCCTCCTCCGAGAGCGAGACCACGGCCTTGTGGATGTCGGTGCTCAAGCGCTACATGTGGCGCATCCTGCTGTATTCGAGTGTCATCATAGCCATTATTCTCGTGTGTGTGAAGCATATGCTTCCGTGGATGCTTGAGCTGACACCTTCATGGGGCCGGTTCATATGCAGCGCCACGGCGCTGGTGCTGATGTCGCCCTTCCTGCTGGCTCTTGCCATGCCCGCCTCGCGGAGAACAGAGCGCGAGCGCCTTATAGCCGCCAACGCGCACTTTGACGTGCCGCTTATTGTCATGGGCGTGTTCAGGGCCGTGCTGTCGCTCGGATTCATCATATACACGCTCAGCGTCATACATTCGCCGAGAGTGGGCTGGATTGTGGGCTTTGTCATCTTCTTCATCCTTATAGGCGCTTGGTCAGGCCGTCTGAAAAAGCAGATGAGGATGATCGAGTCGCGCTTTTTCAACAACCTGAACGAGCGCGAGCTGCGCCGCAGCGGTAAAAACAACAATCTGGTGAGCGACATGCACATGGCTTATATCGAGGTGGGCTACAATTATCCTTATGTCGGTGAGCGACTCGTCGACTCCGACCTGCGCCGCCGCTACGGGGTCAACGTGGCAAGCATACAGCGCGGCGGCACCACCATAGCGGTGCCGAACGGCAACATGCGCCTCTTCCCCGGCGATGTGGTGGGTGTGATAGGCACCGACGAGCAGATTGAGAAGCTGCTGCCTATTCTTGAGGCCAATCCCGACTCGGTGAGCGACAGCTCCGTCAACGACATGAAGTTTACAAACATACAGCTCTCGGAGACCTCGCCGCTCATAGGGCAGACGTCGGCTTCGGCGCAGATACGCGACAAGTACAGCGCACTTCTCGTGGCCATACAGCACCCCGACGGCACCTACGACCATCCTACCGGAAGCACCGTGTTTCATCCCGATGACATTCTGTGGATTGTGGGCGACCCCAAACGCATAGCACAACTCAAATAGCCTGCCGCCATGTGGATAGCTCTTGCCATACTGTCGGCGCTTTGCCTCGGGGCCTACGACATATTCAAGAAGATTTCAGTCGCGGGCAATAATGTGCTTGTCGTACTGTTTTTCAACACTCTGTTCAGCGCTCTGCTTATGTCGCCGGTCATCGTCGCCGGGCTATGGGCCGGAAATTACGGCCTCGGCAATACCGTGTCGGGCCATATGCTCATAGTGCTGAAGTCTTTTATCGTTCTGTCGTCGTGGCTGCTCGGATACTTCGGCCTCAAGCACCTTCCGCTCACCATAGCCGGCCCGGTGAATGCAGCCCGGCCCGTGATAGTGCTCGTAGGCGCGCTCGTCATATTCGGCGAGCGTCTTAACTGGATGCAGTGGATAGGTATAGCGCTCGGTTTTGTTTCGTTGTACTTCATAAGCCGCATAGGCGGCCGCGAGGGGTTCTCGCTGAAAAAGAGCCGGTGGCTGTGGTTCAGCATCGGCGCCACCTTCATGGGTGCGGTGAGCGCTCTTTATGACAAATATCTGCTGCGCTTCTACGAGCCTCTGGAGGTGCAGGCGTGGTACTCCTTCTATCAGCTCATTATCATGGGCGTCACAATTTTCATACTGCTGAAAGCCAAGGGTGCCGCCTCGCAATTTCGCTGGCGGTGGTCAATACCTTTCATTTCGGTATTCCTTACCGTGGCCGACATAGCATATTTTTATTCGCTCTCTATCGACGGCTCCATGATAGCCGTCGTGTCGATGATACGCCGGGGCAGCGTCATTGTATCGTTTCTTTATGGCGTGACGGTGTTGAGGGAGAAGAACATACGTCTCAAGCTGGTCGACCTGTCGGTACTGCTCATAGGCCTTGCCTTCCTTGTGGCGGGCAGCCGGTGACGGCGTGCCGGTCACTCATCGTCGCACGATGCGTGCGCGTAGTGGCGCGAGGCATGGCACTCATGCAGCTCATGGTCCACTATTATGTGGCGGTTGGCCATTCCCGCGATGGTCGACATCTCGTGCGACACGAGTATTATCGTCGTGTCGGCCGCCATGTCGGCGATTATATGGTATAGCTCGTGCTCGTAGTGCTTGTCGAGATAGCTGAGCGGCTCGTCAAGTACAAGTATCTCCGGGTGCGATATGAGCGCCCTCCCTATGAGGGTGCGCTGAAGCTGTCCGCCCGACAGCTCGCCTATGGCGTGGTCGGCATGGTCCTGAAGCCCCATCAGCTCGATGGTGTCGAGTATCCTTTTCGTGCGCTCTGCGTCATTTATCTTTTTGTCGGCGAGCAGTCCGAGCGCTATGACCTCCTTCACCGTGATCGGGAAACGGCTGTCGATAAGATTCTTCTGCGGCAGGTAGCCGATGGACAGATTTTTTACCGGAACTCCGCGGTCGAGGTAGCGCACCTGTCCGCGTGTAGGAGTCATAAGCCGGAGTATGAGCCGCAGCAGCGTCGTCTTGCCTCCGCCGTTTGGTCCGGTTATCGCGAGGAAGTCGTTGCGCTTTATGTCTATGTTAATGTCGCGCAGTATGACTTTGCGGTCATACTGCATGTAGATGTCGCTGAGCGATATCAGTATGTCATTTTGAGAGTGCATCTGCTATGGTGAGCATTTCTTTGTCCCAGTTGTAGCTGAGAGGGTTGATGTTTACGAGTGTGGCGCCTATCTGTTCGTTGGCCACCTGTGCCTGCCGCGAGTCGATGTCTTTCTGGAAGAACATGACTTTGGCCTCATGCGCCTTGGCGTCGTCTATGCTTTCCTGAAGCATGCCTATGGAGGCTTCCTTGCCTTCGGGGCTGAGCGATATCTGCGTCAGGCCGTAGTCACGGGCGAAGTAGCTCAGCGAGGGGTGCCACACGACAAAAGCCGTGCCCCGCTTGTCGGCGAGCCGTGACGATATGGTGTCCTGAAGCGCGTCGAGCTCCGTGAGGAGCTTGCGCAGGTTGTCGGAGTAGTAGCCTTTGTTGTCGGGGTCGAGGTCGACCATGGCGTTGTACATGTTGCTCGCTATCTTGCGCGCGTTGACCACGGAGGTCCATGTGTGCGGATCGGGCTCGTCGTCGCGCTCTCCCGTGCCGTGGCTGTGCGTGCCCGTTATGAGCGATATGCCCTCGGAGTTGTTGTACAGCTTCAGTGCCGGATTGTTGTTGTGCACCTTGTTTATTATGGCGCTCTCGAAGGGTATGTTGCCTATGCGGAAGTATGCCTTGCTGTTCTCAAGGTTCAGCAGGTGGGTGAGGCTCGGGTCGTATGACTCCGGATTGGCTCCGTTGGAGAGCAGACACTTGACGTCCCATTTGTCGCCTACAATCTTCTCAAGCAGATATTTCTGCGGCTGTATGCTTACGGTTATGGTGGGGCGGTTGTATTGCTGCCGTGCGCAGGCCGCGAATATGACCGCGACCGCGAGTGTCAGGAGGGTGACGACGGCGGTGAGTGTATGGCGTTGTTTTTGCGAGGTGTCCATTTTCGTTATAAAATAAAATGTTTCATATCGCTTCGTAAACGAAATGATGAAGCAACCGGCGTGCTATGTCGAGATCGATGTCGCCCCGGGTCATGAGCATCATAGGCACTTCCTGAAGCTCGTCGGTATAGGGCGGCTGCACGTATTGGTAGTCAGGGTGCGGCGTGAAGCCGTGGCGCCGGTAGAAGCCTATGCGCCGTTCTGCCATGGGGTCGGTGCCGGGCAGCTCCACTTCAAGCACCACGGGTGTCGACACAAGCGAAAGAAACTTGTCAATGGCCAGAGCGCCAAGCCCGTGACGCCGGTATGCACTGTCGATGGCGAAGTGCTCCACGTAGGCCGCTTCGGGGAATTGCCAAGCGGTTATGAAGCCCACCGGAGTGTCACCGTTCATGATCATGTAGGCGGAGAACATGTCGTGGCCGTTGTGTATTTTGTCGGTTATGTCGTCCCACGGCCGTCGCTCGTCGGCAGGAAAGGCTTCAAAATATACTTTCCTGAAGAGGTCGAGGCCGATGTTGTCGGCGTGTGCTTTAGTAAGTGTAATATTCATGTCGTAAAGTTACTCTAAAAAGGAAAAAGAAACAATTTTTATTTCAAAATTGGTAGAATTATTATATAAATGTGTAAATTTGCTTTCCGAAAGTTAACGGTTTCAAAATATAACAAAGAAATAAAATCATAAGTTTATGGCTAAAGCACAGTTGGACTCCTTGGACTACAAAATTCTTCAGACTTTGTCGACAAACGGACGTAAACCATTTCTTGAGATAGCGCGCGAATGCAATGTTTCGGGAGCCGCGATCCATCAGCGCATACAGAAACTTATGGCACTCGGAGTGCTCCGTGGTTCGGAATGTCTTATCAATCCAGCGTCGGTGGGATATGATACGTGCGCCTACATCGGATTTTTCCTCAAGGACCCGAGTAAGTTTGACGAGGTTGTCGAGAAGCTGAAAGCCATACCGGAGGTAGTGGAGGTGCACTTCACGACGGGCCAGTACGACATGTTCATCAAACTATATGCACGCAACAACGACCACCTGCTGCACATAATCCATGAGCAGCTTCAGGGTCTGGGGCTTGCGCGCACCGAGTCGCTTATCTCGTTTAAAGAGGTTTTCAAGCGTCAGCTTCCTATTGTCGAGAACAAGGACTAAACATTTTGCCGGGTAATATTATTATAAGTTGTGTAGTAGTATAAAGCTGAAGATATATGGATTGCCCGGAATTGCTTCTTAACGCCATGTCATGGGCCCGCGAGGCGGGCGCCGTGCACATGCGCTATTTCAGAGGTAACGAACTTGGCGTGGAAGCCAAGCTCAACGACAGCGACATCGTGACCGTGGCCGACAAGGCTGCGGAACGGTTGCTGATAGGTCATATCAGAGACACTTATCCCGACCATTCGATACTGTCGGAGGAGTCGGGCGCCGACACCCATGCCGGCGATTACCGCTGGGTCATAGACCCGCTTGACGGCACGACCAATTTCAGTCAGGGGCTGCCGTTGTTCAGCGTGTCGGTCGGTGTCGAGTATAAGGGAGAGCCGCTCGCAGGCGTTGTTTTCGCTCCTTATCTTAATGAATTGTTTCATGCCGTCAGGGGCGAAGGCGCCTATCTGAACGGTACTCCTATATCCGTGTCGGGCAAGTCGGAGCTTGGCCACAGTGTGGTGGCTACGGGTTTCCCTGTCGACAAGGACAGCAATCCCGACAATAACCTTGACAATGTGGCGGCCGTGATGCCGCGTGTGCGCGGACTGCGCCGTCTGGGGTCGGCCGCGATTGACTTGTGTTATGTGGGCGCGGGCATTCTTGACGGTTACTGGGAGATGAACCTGCATGCGTGGGATGTGTGCGCCGGGCTGCTCGTCGTTGAGGAAGCGGGAGGGCGTTACACGCATTTCCGCCATGACCGCAACATATCGGTGGTGGCGGGTACTCCTGACATACATGACCGCCTGCTGGGTCTGCTGAGGCCGGAGGACGGCCACTGATGCCGCATAAACTTAACACATACTGTTTACTATGAATGACAAGCCGTTGTTTGCCGACTATCAGAAGTATTTTTCGGTAGAGGGCCTGAAGGAAAAGTTGTCGTCCATCGGCAAGTCAGCCGGGGCGTCGTTAGTGTATCTTGTGCTGCTTCTTTATTATGTCGTGACTGACTCGAAGCTGCCGTTGAAAGACCGGGCTATCATTTACGGGGCGTTGGGCTATTTTATTCTGCCGGTGGATCTTATACCGGATGCCATGCCATTGGTGGGATTTTCCGATGACATGGCCGCTGTTATCGCGGCGCTAAATGCCATTAAGGGCAATATTACGCCCGAGGCGAAGGCCCGTGCGAGGGAGCGCCTCGTACGGTGGTTTCCCTCGGTGACCGACGCTGACCTGCCGGGGGATTTTAGGTAGTTAGGGAGTTAGTCGGTTAGGTAATTAGAGTGTTAGTCGGTTAGGTGATTAGGCTAATGGGACTAATGGGCTAATGGGAGAGGGATGGAGGCGAGGTGAGGGTTTAAATGGGGGTAATTGGGAAGATTGTTTTTTATATTGGGGTAAAAGATGTAAATTTGCGGTAAATTAAACTATTGACATAATGGAGAAAATCATACTTACGGGCGACCGTCCTACGGGTAAGTTGCATCTGGGCCACTATGTGGGCTCGCTGAAGCGCAGAGTGGAGCTGCAGAATTCGGGAGAGTTTGACAAGATATTTGTCATGATAGCCGATGCGCAGGCTCTGACCGACAATGCCGACAATCCGGAGAAGGTGCGCCAGAATATTATCGAGGTGGCTCTCGACTACCTGTCGGTGGGCATCGACCCGGCCAAGACCACGATATTCATCCAGTCGCAGGTGCCGGAACTTACGGAGCTTGCGTTTTATTACATGAACCTTGTGACGGTGTCGCGCGTGCAGCGTAATCCTACGGTGAAGACCGAAATCAAGATGCGCAACTTCGAGCAGAGCATACCGGTGGGATTTTTCTGCTATCCGGTGAGTCAGGCTTCGGACATAACCGCATTCCGCGCCACGACAGTGCCTGTGGGCGAAGACCAAGCTCCGATGATAGAACTTACGCGCGAGATAGTGAACCGCTTCAACAATGTGTACGGCGACACTCTTGTGGAGCCGGAGATACTGCTGCCTGAAAACGCGGCATGCCTGCGTCTGCCGGGAACTGACGGCAAGGCCAAGATGAGCAAGTCGCTGGGCAACTGCATCTACCTGAGCGACAGTGCTAAGGAGGTGGCCAAGAAGGTCAAGAGCATGTATACCGACCCGGAGCATCTCAATGTGTGCGATCCGGGGCATCTTGAGGGCAACTGTCCGTTCATATATCTCGACGCTTTCTGCAAGGACGAGCACTTTGAGCGTTATTTGCCCGAATATAAAAATCTTCAGGAGCTTAAGGACCACTATACACGCGGCGGTCTAGGCGACGGTACGGTGAAGAAGTTTCTTGCCGCAGTCATCGAGGAGGAACTCGGCCCGATACGCGAGCGCCGCAAGGAGTGGGAGCAGAATATACCGGCCGTGTATGACATACTTAAGCGCGGTTCAGAGGAGGCACGCAAGGTGGCGGCCGCCACTCTTGACGATGTGCGCCGTGCCATGCGGATCAATTACTTCGACGATGTGGACCTCGTAAGCGAACAGTCCAAGAAATACTCTTCCGGGAGATAGTCGTTGGACAATTAGACATTAGTTGATTAGTCAATAGTCATTAGTTGGTTAGTCAATGGTCATTAGTGGATTAGTCGTTAGTCATTAGGCTAATTGGAGATAGATTTAATAAGCAGCGACAGCGGGAGCCATTACAATGTGGCGCCCGCTGTCGCTGTAAGTGGGGCAGGGAGGGTTATTTGGTGCGCTCGGCTTTTACGCCGGCTTCGTTGTCAGCCTCGGCATCGTACCATGTAGAGTACATGAGGTAGTTTTTCGCAATCTTGCGGTTTATCTCCTTGCTTTGTTCGGGATCGACCATTTTTATAAATTTGGCCGGTGCGCCTCCCCACAGTTCGTTGGGGCCTATCTGTGTGCGCGACAGCACGACACTGCCCGCGGCCACCAATGCGCCTTCGCCTACCACGGCGTCGTCCATGACCACTGCGCCCATGCCTATAAGTGCGAAATCATGGATTTTGGCTCCGTGTATAGTGACATTGTGTCCTATCGACACATCATCGCCAATCTCTATAGTCGACTTCTGATATAGGGTGTGCAGTACGGATCCGTCCTGAATGTTGACTCGGTTGCCGATTTTGATCGAGTTGACGTCGCCGCGCAGTACGGTATTGAACCATACGCTACAGTCGTCGCCCATGATGACGTCGCCTATTATCGTGCAGTTGTCGGCCAGAAAGCAGTTTTTGCCGATTATGGGTTCGTAGCCCCTTACTTTTTTTATGAGTGCCATAATTGTTATAGTAGATTAATCGTAATATTCGTTTCGTGTAAGCGGTCGGGTGTTGCGGTCGAGCCATGCGCGCTCTTTTTCGTCGAGCCTCGGCGACAGTGTGTCATGCACCCGCCTGTGGTATTCGTTAAGCCAGCGGAGCTCTTCGTCGGTAAGCATGGATGTGTCGACGAGACGCAGGTCAAACGGGAACAATGTCACTGTCTCGAACCGCAGAAAGCGTGAGAAGTCGCTTGTAAACGCCGGCACGGTCAGCATAAGGTTCTCGCATCGTATGCCGTACTTGCCTGTCAGATATATGCCCGGCTCGTTGGAGGTGAGCATGCCGGGTTTCAGTGTCACGGGATTTTCGTTCAGCCTTATGCTCTGCGGACCCTCATGTACGTTCAGGAAGTGGCCTACGCCGTGTCCGGTGCCGTGGAGATAGCCTTTGCCCTCGGCCCACATGGGTATGCGTGCGAGCGCGTCGAGCTGCGCGCCGCGTGTGCCTTCGGGGAATACCGCCATGGCGAGCGCGATGTGGCCTTTCAGTACGAGCGTGAAGTCATGGCGCTCTTCCTGCGAGGGGTCGCCTATCGATACGGTGCGGGTGATGTCGGTGGTGCCGTCGAGGTATTGGGCGCCGGAGTCGACGAGCAGGAGTCCGTTGCCTGTAATGGCGGCGTCAGAAGTCTCGTCGGCCTCGTAGTGTACTATGGCTCCGTGCTCTTTGAAGCCGGCTATTGTGCCGAAACTGTCGTCGAAGTACAGCGGTTGCTCCGCGCGGCGTCTTGACAATATGCGCCCGACCTCCATCTCTGTAATCGGTTCGCCTGCCGCCAAGCGCTCCTCAAGTTCTGCAAAACCTTTGACGAGGGCCACTCCGTCGCGCAACATGGCGTCGTGCAGACCTTGTATCTGTACCTCGTTGCGCAGCGCTTTCAGCGCCGGGACGGGCGACGGGGCCTTTACGGCCTTGTCGCCGAGAGCATCAATGAATGCTCTCGATGCCTTGGCCGGGTCGACAAGCACCTTTGCGTCGCGGGGGAGTGACGAAAGAAATGGAGCCGCACCGGAGTAGGGGACCTGACTTATGCCCAGCATGTCAAGATACTTTTTGACCTGACCGTCAAGTTTTATATCGTTTACAAAAAGGGTCGAACCGTTGGCCGACAGATACAAAAACGAGGTGAATACGGGATTGTATTCGACGTCGGAGCCTCTGAGGTTGAGCGCCCATGCTATTTCGTCGAGGGCGGTGACGAATACGGAGCCGGCACCGTAACCGGCGGCCGCATCGAGTATTTTGTCGATTTTAAGCCGGGCGCCTTCGCCTGCATACCGCTCCTCATATATAAATACGGGATTATCGGGGAGTGCCGGCCGGGCGGCGCGATTGTCGGCCGCCGCGGTGAAGTCGGCCGCGAGCTTTATGGCGTGTCCGGCAAGTGTCATCTCAAGCCTTTCAGCCTCGTCGGCAGAATATATCAACCCGTCGATGCCTACCGTATCGCCGGGCTTTAGCTTGCCTGTGATGTAGCCGGCTATGGAGGGTGTGTCGGGCAGGCCTGCCTTCATCAGCCTTATGCCGGTGCCTTCGAGCTGCTGCTCCGCCTGAAGAAAGTAGCGCGAGTCGGTCCACAGAAGGGCTTCGTCACCGGTGACCACAAGGTCACCCGCCGAGCCGTTGAATCCGCTGTAATACTCGCGGAGATGCCAGTGAGGCGACATGTACTCGCTCTGATGGGGATCGGAGTGGGGTATGACCGTAAGGGCGATGCCCGATGCCGCCATGGCTTCACGCAATGTGCGGAGGCGATTTTTTATATCAGTAGTCATTTCGGTGCTTATATTAATTAATGTGTTCTGCAAACATACGAAAAAAAGATGAACCAACAGGCTTGAAGATGAAAAATAAATGCTACCTTTGTGACCGCAAAACGTAGCACGACCAAAAAACGAAGCGTTAATGAAAATTAGCTTCAAAAAATTTGGAAAGAAAAAAAATACTGCGTAACTTTGCACCCGCTTGACGCTCCTAAAGAAGTCAAGGCAAAAGAATAAAACGCCTCTTTAGCTCAGTTGGCCAGAGCACGTGATTTGTAATCTCGGGGTCGTTGGTTCGAATCCGACAAGAGGCTCAAAACGGAAAAAGTAAATTTGCGTTTCCTGAAAGCGGAGCGTAATTTTATCAGGGCGAATACCAGAGTGGCCAAATGGGGCAGACTGTAAATCTGCTGGCTTATGCC
>ERZ777011.120-NODE-120-length-119032-cov-22.053229_pt1 | contig 119032 bp, 78 predicted proteins | sample MGYA00374964_ERZ777011 | MGnify/ENA primary metagenome ERZ777011 (study PRJEB29310, sample SAMD00008975) | mouse gut metagenome | study: EMG produced TPA metagenomics assembly of the Metagenome analysis of fecal microbiota from mouse which was promoted... | reverse complement strand
AGCACTTCCTTGGTAAGGAAGAGGTCGCGGGTTCAAATCCCGCCATCGGCTCCAGAAAGACTCAGACGCTGCCCCGATGGTGCATCCACCGTCGCGGCGTTTGTGGCTAAAAGAGATAACAAACTAACAAAGAAAATAAAGCAGAGTTATGGCTAAAGAAAAATTCGAAAGAACGAAGCCGCATGTAAACATCGGCACGATCGGCCACGTGGACCACGGTAAGACCACGCTGACCGCCGCTATCACCACTGTACTGGCCAAGAACGGTCTTTCGGAGGTGAAGTCGTTCGACCAGATCGACAACGCTCCCGAGGAGAAGGAGCGCGGTATCACCATCAACACTTCGCACGTAGAGTATGAGACAGCCAACCGTCACTACGCTCACGTTGACTGCCCGGGACACGCTGACTATGTGAAGAACATGGTTACCGGTGCCGCTCAGATGGACGGCGCTATCATCGTGGTTGCCGCTACCGACGGCCCGATGCCCCAGACTCGCGAACACATCCTTCTCGCCCGCCAGGTGAACGTTCCCCGTATCGTTGTGTTCCTGAACAAGTGCGATATGGTTGACGACGAAGAGATGTTCGAACTCGTGGAGATGGAGATGCGCGATCTGCTTTCTTCGTATGAATATGACGGTGACAACACCCCCATCATCCGTGGTTCGGCTCTCGGCGCTCTCAATGGCGAGCCCCAGTGGGAGGCCAAGGTGATGGAGCTGATGGAAGCTGTCGACAACTGGATTCCCCTGCCTCCGCGTGACGTGGACAAACCCTTCCTGATGCCTGTCGAGGACGTGTTCTCGATCACCGGTCGTGGTACTGTTGCCACAGGCCGTATCGAAACCGGTATCGTGAAGGTTGGTGACGAGGTTCAGATCATGGGTCTGGGCGCTGACATGAAGTCGGTAGTCACCGGTGTGGAGATGTTCCGCAAGCTTCTCGATCAGGGCGAGGCCGGCGACAACGTAGGTCTGCTTCTCCGCGGTATCGACAAGAAGGATATCAAGCGTGGTATGGTAATCTGCCACCCGGGTGTCGTTAAGCCCCACAGCAAGTTCAAAGCTTCTGTATATATCCTGAAGAAGGAAGAGGGCGGTCGTCACACTCCGTTCCACAACCACTATCGTCCGCAGTTCTACATCCGCACACTCGACGTGACCGGTGAGATCACTCTTCCGGAGGGCGTAGAGATGGTGATGCCCGGCGACCACGTTGAGATCATCGTTGATCTCATCAACCCGGTAGCCTGCGACCAGGGTCTGCGTTTCGCCATCCGTGAGGGCGGCCGCACCGTAGGTTCGGGTCAGATCACCGAGATCCTCGACTAATATCCGGATTGTATCCAGATAAGATAAAAATCATAAAAGCGGCAGGCCGTCTACGAGGCCATGCTGAAGCAGAGCGCCTGCCGCTTTTACCTATACAGGACTAGCTCAGTCGGTAGAGCACCGGTCTCCAAAACCGGGTGTCGGGAGTTCGAGCCTCTCGTCCTGTGCCAAAAGAAAAATAATGAAAAAACTGAAACTACTTACGGATATCGAGGAGTCGTATACCGAGTTGCGGTATAAGACTTCTTGGCCGACCAAAGGTCAGCTGATCAAAAGCGCGATTATAGTAATGATTGCTTCCATCATAATCGCTTTTATAATCTGGTGCATGGATCAGGTGGTCGATAATCTGATGCATTTCATCTACAGTCTGGGTAAGTAAAAACAACATCTAACAAGGAGTCAATGGCTGAATCGAAGTCAAAGTCCGACGTTGCGAAGCGTCCTGTGCGAGCATGGTATGTGCTTCGTGCGATATCGGGCAAAGAAGCGAAAGTCAAGGAGGTGCTTGACGCGGCAATACGCAACACCGACCTTGGCAAATACGTTTTTCAGGTGCTGATTCCCACGGAGAAGGTTCTTACCGTGCGCAACGGCAAAAAGGTGATCAAGGAGAAAAACCTTTATGCCGGCTATGTGTTTGTAGAGGCAATCCTTGTGGGTGAGGTCATCCATGAGCTTCGCAATACGACCAACGTGATCGACTTCCTTAGCGTGAAGGATCGCGGAACGAACGTTCCGGAGCCTCTTCGCCAGAGCGAGGTGACGCGTATGCTGGGCACGCTCGACCAGATGGTGGACGAGACGGCCGACGGCGCTAACGATTATATCGTAGGCGAGTCGGTAAAGGTCAATTTCGGACCGTTCACCGGTTTTACCGGGGAGATCGAAGAGGTGGACCGCGAGCGAAAGAAGCTGAAGGTTATGGTCAAGATATTTGGCCGCAAGACTCCTTTGGAGCTGGAGAATTCGCAAGTAGAACGCGTGTGATCCTGCCGGGCCGGAAGATGCTGTTACGGGCATGTGTTCCGGTTTGTCTGTGATAAGTCACGCAAACCAAAAATCACCAATATCTAAAATTTCAGAATCAAAATGGCTAAAGAAATTGCTGGACAGATCAAATTGCAGATAAAGGGTGGAGCAGCCAATCCTTCACCCCCCGTCGGTCCCGCTCTGGGTTCGAAGGGCATAAACATCATGGAGTTTTGCAAGCAATTCAATGCCCGCACCCAGGACAAGGCCGGCAAGGTTCTGCCAGTAGTGATCACGTATTACTCTGACAAGAGCTTTGACTTCATTGTCAAGACGCCTCCGGTAGCGATACAGCTGCTGGAAGCCACCAAGATCAAGAGCGGCTCGGCTCAGCCCAACCGCAACAAGGTGGCTGAGGTGACCTGGGATCAGGTGAAGGCTATCGCAGAAGACAAGATGCCTGATTTGAACTGTTTCACCATTGAATCGGCAATGAAGATGGTTGCCGGCACTGCCAGAAGTATGGGTATCACCGTGAAAGGTGAGCAGCCCTGGAATAACTGATAAAAACTTCAATTGAACAATGAGTAAACTTACAAAAAACCAAAAGTTGGCTTTAGAGAAGATTGAAGCTGGAAAGTCTTATTCGCTGGCTGAGGCAGCCGAGAAGGTCAAGGAGGTGAACTACGCCAAGTTTGATGCTTCTCTGGACATCGACGTGCGTCTGGGTGTTGACCCCCGTAAGGCCAACCAGATGGTGCGCGGCGTTGTCACGCTTCCTCACGGAACCGGCAAGCAGGTGCGCGTACTGGTGCTCTGTTCCGCCGATGCCGAGGCCGGTGCCAAGGCAGCCGGAGCCGACTATGTGGGTCTTGACGAGTATATCGAGAAGATCAAGGGTGGCTGGACTGACATTGATGTGATCATCACTCAGCCTGCCATCATGGGTAAGATCGGTGCTCTGGGACGCATCCTTGGTCCGCGCGGCCTGATGCCCAACCCCAAGAGCGGCACTGTGACCATGGATGTGGCCAAGGCTGTCGAGGAGGTAAAGAAGGGCAAGATCGACTTCAAGGTAGACAAGAACGGTATCGTTCATTCCTCTATAGGCAAGATGAGCTTCACTGCAGAGCAGATGAAAGACAACGCCAAGGAGTTTATCAACACTCTGATCAAGCTGAAGCCCGCTGCCGCCAAAGGCACCTATATCAAGAGCATTTATCTTTCGAGCACGATGAGCCCGGGCATCAAGGTTGATACCAAGGGTCTCGACGACTAACCTCACAAAACAGGAAAGAAAATGAAAAAGGAAGATAAAATCAAGATCATAGAGCAGATAGAGGAGACGATCAAGGCTTATCCGAGCTTCTATCTGGTAGAGACAGCCGGACTCAACGCCGAGCGCACGAGCGAGCTTCGCCGTGCATGCTTCAAGGCGGGTGTGAAACTGATGGTGGTGAAGAACAAGCTTCTCCACAAGGCTCTCGAGAACCTCGAGGGTGACTACTCCGAGCTTTATCCCGCTCTGAAGGAGTCGACCTCTCTGATGTTCACCGAGGTGGCCAACGCTCCCGCCAAGCTTCTTAAAGACTTCGTCAAGAAGGACGATGTTCTTCCGAAGCTCAAGGGCGCATACGTAGAGGAGACTGTCTATATGGGTGCCGACCAGCTCGACACTCTGGCTACCATCAAGAGCAAGAACGAGCTCATCGCCGACGTTGTGGCTCTGCTGCAGTCGCCTGCGAAGAATGTCATCTCGGCCCTCACATCGGGTGGCTCGAAGCTCCATGGCATCCTCGAAACTCTCTCTCACAAAGAAGACTAAACACAACCAACCAATCCAGTAAAAACAAACAATTAAATCATAAACAAAATGGCAGATTTAAAAGCTTTTGCAGAACAACTTGTTAACCTCTCGGTAAAGGAAGTAAACGAACTTGCTCAGATCCTGAAGGAAGAGTACGGTATCGAACCCGCCGCTGCAGCTGTTGCCGTAGCCGCTGGTCCCGCCGCAGCCGGCCCCGCTGCTGAAGAGAAGACTTCGTTCGACGTAGTGCTGAAAAACGCTGGAGCCAACAAGCTCAATGTCGTGAAGGTAGTGAAAGGTGAGACCGGTCTTGGCCTGAAGGAGGCAAAAGAACTCGTAGACGGCGCTCCCAGCACTGTCAAGGAAGGTCTGGCCAAGGCTGAGGCCGAGGCTCTGAAGAAGGCTCTCGAAGAGGCCGGCGCCGAAGTGGAACTTAAATAAAATTGCCTGTCAATCAGGTACTCAGGTTAAGTATCGCCCTGTCGGGCGGATACTTAACCTTTTTGTGTTAATATTTCAGCAGGTATGGGTCGTGCACGGCCCGAATGGAAGATTCAACACATTGGCCGACAGCTGTGTAGCTGTCGGATGATATGGCCGGCTGCAGTCGGTCGGAAACAAGTTATCCTGCCTTATTTGAGTTACGTTAACGTATTTTATTAGATGTCAGTAACAACAAAAAAACCTCGCGTAAACTTCGCTTCGGTGAAGAACCCGTTGCCTTATCCTGACTTTCTGGAGGTGCAGCTGAAGTCGTTCCAGGACTTCCTGCAGCTTGACACTCCTCCCGAGAAGCGCAACAATGAGGGCCTGTACAAGGTCTTCGCGGAAAACTTCCCGATCGCGGACACCCGCAATAACTTCGTGCTCGAATTTCTCGACTACTATATCGACCCTCCCCGCTATACGATTGAGGAGTGTCTGGAGCGTGGTCTGACCTACAGCGTGCCTCTGAAGGCCAAGCTGAAGCTTTATTGTACAGACCCCGATCACGAGGATTTCGATACGGTGATCCAGGATGTGTATCTGGGTCCGATCCCGTATATGACGGAAAAGGGCACTTTTGTGATCAACGGTGCCGAGCGCGTGGTGGTGTCGCAGCTCCATCGTTCGCCGGGCGTATTCTTCGGCCAGAGCACTCATGCCAATGGTACGAAGCTCTACAGCGGCCGTATCATCCCGTTCCGCGGTTCGTGGATCGAGTTTGCGACTGACATCAACAATGTGATGTATGCCTATATCGACCGCAAGAAGAAATTGCCGGTGACTACGCTTCTGCGTGCCATCGGTCTGGAGAGCGATAAGGACATCATCGACATATTCGGTCTGGCCGAGGAGGTGAAGGTGACCAAGAGCGCCCTGCAGGCAGCCAAGGGACGTCGCCTCGCAGCCCGTGTGCTCCGTTCGTGGGTGGAGGATTTCTCCGATCCCGACACCGGTGAGGTGATGACGATGGAGCGCAACGAGGTGGTCGTGGACCGTGAGGAAACGCTTTCTGACGAAAACATAGAGCATATCCTCGAGTCGGGCATCAAGAGCATTCTGCTCCACCGCGAGGATGCCAACACCAACGAGTATTCGATCATACTCAACACCCTGCAGAAGGATCCCACCAACTCCGAGCGCGAGGCCATCCAGTATATCTACCGGCAGCTCCGCAGCGCCGAGGCACCTGACGACGCCAGCGCACGCGAGGTGATCACCAACCTTTTCTTCTCGGAGAAGCGCTATGATCTGGGTGAGGTGGGCCGCTACCGCATCAACAAGAAATTAGGGCTGACGACTCCTATGGACGTGAAAGTGCTCACGAAGGAGGATATCATAGCCATCATAAAATATCTCATCGAGCTGATCAACTCAAAGGCCGACGTGGATGATATCGACCATCTGTCGAACCGCCGCGTGCGTACGGTCGGCGAGCAGCTCTACAATCAGTTCGGCGTGGGTCTGGCCCGTATGGCCCGCACGATCCGCGAGCGCATGAACGTGCGTGACAACGAGGTGTTCACGCCGATCGATCTGATCAACGCCAAGACTATCTCGTCGGTGATCAACACTTTCTTCGGCACGAACGCTCTGTCGCAGTTCATGGACCAGACCAATCCTCTGGCCGAAATGACTCACAAGCGCCGTATGTCGGCTCTCGGTCCCGGCGGTCTGTCGCGTGAGCGCGCCGGCTTCGAGGTGCGCGACGTTCACTATACCCATTATGGCCGTCTGTGTCCGATTGAGACTCCTGAAGGACCCAACATCGGTCTGATCTCCTCGCTCTGCATCTATGCAAAGATCAATGATCTGGGCTTTATCGAGACTCCTTACCGCAAGGTGGAGAACTCTAAGGTGGAGCTCAACAACGACGAGATCGTCTATCTGACGGCCGAAGTGGAGGAGGGCAAGGTGATAGCGCAGGGCAATGCGCCGCTTAACGACGACGGCACTTTTGTGCGCGACCGTGTGAAGGCGCGTCTTGACGCCGACTTCCCCATCGTGCCTCCGACCGAGGTGGAACTGATGGACGTGTCGCCCACACAGATCGCTTCTATCGCTGCCGCTCTTATCCCATTCCTGGAGCATGACGACGCCAACCGTGCGCTGATGGGATCGAACATGATGCGTCAGGCCGTTCCGCTGCTGCGCAGCGAGAGCCCGATTGTGGGCACCGGCCTGGAGGGTCAGCTGATCCGCGACTCGCGCACACAGATCATGGCCGAGGGCGAGGGTACGATAGAGTTTGTCGACGCCACTGTGATCCGTATCCGCTACGACCGCACCGAGGAGGAGGAGTACGTGGCATTCGAAAGCGCCGTCAAGGAGTACCATATACCGAAGTTCCGCAAGACCAACCAGAATACCACCATCGACCTTCGTCCGATCTGCGAGAAGGGTCAGCGTGTGAGCAAGGGCATGATCCTCACCGAGGGTTATTCGACCGAAAACGGCGAGCTCGCTCTGGGACGCAACCTCAAGGTGGCATTCATGCCCTGGAAGGGTTATAACTATGAGGACGCCATCGTGCTCAACGAGCGCGTGGTAAAGGAGGATTTACTGACTTCGATCCATGTCGACGAGTTCTCGCTCGAAGTGCGCGAGACAAAGCGCGGTGTGGAGGAACTGACCTCGGATATTCCCAATGTCAGCGAGGATGCCACGAAGGATCTCGACGAGCGCGGTATCATCCGCGTGGGCGCGCATGTCGGCCCGGGCGACATCATGATCGGTAAGATCACACCCAAGGGCGAGAGCGATCCCACTCCCGAGGAGAAGCTGCTCCGCGCCATATTCGGCGAGAAGGCCGGCGATGTGAAGGATGCTTCGCTGAAGGCCACTCCGTCGCTGAAGGGTGTGGTGATCGGCACCAACCTGTTCAGCCGTGCCGCCAAGCAGCGTCGCACCAAGAGCGCCAACGCCCAGCTGCCCAAACTCGACGAAGAGTATGAGAGCAAGCAGACCGAGCTGAAGAATCTGCTTGTGAGCAAGCTCATGAAGCTTACCGACGGCAAGTCCTCGCAGGGTGTGAAGGATTTCCTCGGCTCTGAAATCATAGCGAAGGGCGACAAGTTCACAGCTGCCCGTCTGCGCGACATAGACTACGATACGATCAATCTGAGCAAATGGACAGCCGATGCCCACAGCAACGACCTGATCCGCTCTACGATCGTCAACTATCTGCGCAAGTCGAAGGAGATCGACGCTGAGTTGCGCCGCAAGAAATTCGACATCTCGATCGGCGACGAGCTACCTTCGGGCATCATGCAGATGGCCAAGGTGTATGTGGCCAAGAAGCGTAAGATCAGCGTCGGCGACAAGATGGCCGGCCGCCACGGCAACAAGGGTATCGTCAGCCGCATCGTGCGTCAGGAGGATATGCCATTCCTGGCCGACGGCACTCCGGTCGACATAGTGCTCAACCCTCTGGGTGTGCCTTCGCGAATGAACCTCGGACAGATCTTCGAGACCGTGCTCGGATGGGCAGGCCGCGAGCTGGGCGAGAAGTTTGCCACTCCGATCTTCGACGGCGCCGATCTCGACGACCTCAATGCCTGGACCGACAAGGCAGGCGTGCCGCGCTACGGTAAGAGCTACCTCTACGACGGCGGCACAGGCGAGCGTTTCGACCAGCCGGCCACCGTGGGTGTGATCTACATGCTCAAGCTCGGCCACATGGTCGAGGACAAGATGCATGCGCGCAGCATCGGTCCGTACTCGCTGATCACGCAGCAGCCTCTGGGCGGTAAGGCCCAGTTCGGCGGCCAGCGTTTCGGAGAGATGGAGGTGTGGGCGCTGGAAGCTTTCGGCGCATCGCACATCCTTCAGGAGATACTGACGATAAAGAGCGACGACGTCACCGGCCGTTCGAAGGCCTACGAGGCGATAGTCAAGGGCGATCCTATGCCGCCGGCCGGCATCCCCGAATCGCTCAACGTGCTGCTCCACGAGCTGCGCGGCCTCGGACTGAGCATCAATCTCGAGCAGTAAGCATTAATCCCAACGACTCTCATCCAAAATCAATATAATGGCTTTTAGAAAAGACAACAAGATAAAGACCGTTTTCTCGAAGATATCCATCGGACTCGCTTCGCCCGAGGAGATACTCGAGAAATCGAGCGGCGAGGTGCTGAAACCGGAGACCATCAACTACCGCACCTACAAGCCCGAGCGCGACGGCCTCTTCTGCGAGCGCATTTTCGGTCCGGTGAAGGACTATGAGTGCCATTGCGGCAAGTACAAGCGCATCCGTTACAAGGGCATCGTGTGCGACCGCTGCGGTGTGGAAGTGACCGAGAAGAAAGTGCGCCGCGAGCGCATGGGTCACATCAAGCTGGTGGTGCCGGTGGCTCACATCTGGTATTTCCGCTCTCTGCCCAACAAGATAGGCTATCTGCTTGGTCTGCCCTCGAAGAAACTCGACTCGGTGATCTATTACGAGCGCTACGTGGTGATCCAGCCCGGAGCTGCCGCCGACATCGAGAAGAGCGAGAGCGCCGAGAGCATCAAGAAGCCCGAGCCCCTCAAGCAGCTCGATCTGCTGAGTGAGGAGGAGTATTTCGACATCCTCGACAAGCTCCCGCGCGAGAACCAGATGCTCGACGACAGCGATCCCAACAAGTTCATCGCAAGGATGGGCGCCGAGGCCATCTATGATCTGCTGCAGCGCATCGACCTCGACGCGCTGGCCGACTCGCTCCGCGACCAGGCTCACCGCGAGGGTTCGCAGCAGCGCAAGACCGAGGCTCTCAAGCGCCTCCAGATCGTTGAATCGTTCCGTGCCAGCCGCCACCGCAACAAGCCCGAGTGGATGATACTTCAGGCCGTGCCTGTGATCCCGCCCGAGCTGCGTCCGCTGGTGCCTCTCGACGGCGGCCGTTTCGCCACGTCGGATCTCAACGACCTCTATCGCCGCGTGATCATCCGCAACAACCGTCTGAAGCGCCTGATCGAGATCAAGGCGCCCGAGGTGATACTCCGCAACGAGAAGCGCATGCTTCAGGAGGCAGTCGACTCTCTGCTCGACAACAGCCGCAAGTCGTCGGCTGTCAAGACCGATGCCAACCGTCCGCTCAAGTCGCTCTCCGACAGCCTTAAGGGCAAGCAGGGCCGCTTCCGTCAGAACCTTCTGGGTAAGCGTGTCGACTATTCGGCCCGTTCGGTGATCGTCGTCGGTCCTGAGCTGAAGATGCACGAGTGCGGCATACCCAAGAATATGGCAGCCGAGCTTTACAAGCCTTTCGTGATCCGCAAGCTCATAGAGCGCGGCATCGTAAAGACTGTCAAGAGCGCCAAGAAGATCGTCGACCGCAAGGAGCCGGTCGTATGGGATATCCTCGAATATGTGATGAAGGGTCATCCGGTGCTTCTCAACCGTGCCCCGACACTTCACCGACTCGGTATCCAGGCTTTCCAGCCCAAGATGATCGAGGGCAAGGCCATACAGCTTCATCCGCTGGCATGTACGGCGTTCAACGCCGACTTCGACGGCGACCAGATGGCTGTCCATCTCCCGCTGGGCAACGAGGCCGTGCTTGAGGCCCAGATGCTGATGCTCGGCTCCCACAATATCCTCAACCCCGCCAACGGAGCGCCTATCACCGTGCCGTCGCAGGACATGGTGCTCGGTCTGTACTACATCACCAAGCTCCGCAAGGGCGACAAGGGCGAGGGTCTGAAATTCTACGGACCCGAAGAAGCCCAAATAGCCTACAACGAGGGTCGTGTGACGCTCCACGCTCCGGTTTCGGTAGTGGTGGACGACATCGACGAGGAGGGCAATCCGATACAGCATCTTGTGGAGAACACTTCGGTGGGCCGCGTGCTTGTCAATCAGTTTGTGCCCCGCGAGATCGGTTATGTCAACGAGATACTTTCGAAGAAGAGCCTGCGCACTATCATCAGCAAGGTGATCAAGAAGTGCGGTATTCCGCGTTCGGCGCAGTTCCTCGACGATATCAAAAACCTCGGTTACTATATGGCCTTCAGAGGCGGCCTGTCGTTCAACCTCGGCGATGTTATCATCCCGAAGGAGAAGGAGGAGTACGTCAACGAGGGTTACCAGCAGGTGCAGGAGGTGATGAACAACTACTCCATGGGCTTCATCACCAACAATGAGCGCTACAACCAGATCATCGATATATGGACGCATGTCAACGCCCGCCTCGCCGACACGCTGATGAAGCAGATCTCGGCCGACCAGCAGGGCTTCAACCCCGTCTACATGATGCTCGACTCCGGCGCCCGTGGATCGAAGGACCAGATCCGTCAGCTTTCAGGCATGCGTGGCCTTATGGCCAAGCCGCAGAAGAGCGGTGCCGAGGGCGGTCAGATCATCGAGAACCCGATTCTGGCCAACTTCAAGGAGGGTCTGTCGGTGCTGGAGTACTTCATCTCCACCCACGGTGCCCGAAAGGGTCTGGCCGACACGGCTCTGAAGACCGCCGACGCCGGTTATCTGACCCGTCGTCTGGTTGATGTGGCTCACGACGTGATCATCCACGAGGAGGACTGCGGCACTCTCCGCGGCCTCGTATGCACCGAGATCAAGAAAAACGATGAAGTGGTGGTGTCGCTCGGCGAGCGCATCCTCGGCCGCGTTTCGGTCCATGACATCGTGGATCCGAAGACCGGCGAGATCATCGTTGCCGCCGGCGAGGAGATCAACGACGTTGCCGCCGACCGTATCAACGAGTCGCCGATCGAGTCGGTTGAGATCCGCTCGGTGCTCACATGTGAGTCGAAGAAGGGTGTCTGCGCCAAGTGCTACGGCCGCAATCTCGCCACCAACCGCCTCGTGCAGAAGGGCGAGGCCGTGGGCGTCATCGCCGCACAGTCGATCGGCGAGCCGGGCACACAGCTGACTCTGCGTACGTTCCACGTCGGCGGTGTGGCCAGCAATATCGCTGCCGTATCGTCGGTGACCTCGCGCTACGAGGGCGTGCTTGAGATCGATGAGCTGCGCACCGTCACCACCGACGAGAAGGACGCCAACGGACGGCCGGTGGAAGTGGTGATCGGACGTATGGCCGAGATGCGCATCATGGATCCGAACACGAAGATGATGCTCACCAATGCCAACATACCTTACGGTTCGAAGCTTTATTTCGGCAACGGCGACAAGGTGAAGAAGGGCGACGTGATATGCGAATGGGACCCCTTCAACGCCGTTATCGTCAGCGAGGCCGGCGGTGCGGTACGCTACGACAACCTTATCGAGAATGTGACCTACCGCACCGAGAGCGACGAGCAGACCGGTCTGCAGGAGAAGATCATCATCGAGTCGAAGGACCGCACCAAGGTGGCCGAGGCCAAGATCGTCGACGCCAAGGGCGAGATCATCAAGAGCTACTCGCTGCCTGTGGGCGCTCATCTTATGCTCGACGACGGCGCAGAGCTTAAGCCCGGCCAGATATTCGTCAAGATACCCCGCGCCACCGGTAATGCCGGCGACATCACGGGCGGTCTGCCCCGTGTCACCGAGCTGTTCGAGGCCCGCAACCCGTCCAACCCGGCCATCGTGTCCGAGATCGACGGCGAGGTGACCTACGGCAAGATGAAGCGAGGCAACCGCGAGATCATCGTCACATCGCGTCTGGGCGAGGAGAAGAAATACAATGTGCCTCTGTCGAAGCAGCTCCTCGTGCAGGAGAACGACTTCGTGAAGGCCGGCACTCCGCTCTCCGACGGCGCTATCACCCCCTCGGATATCCTCAATATCATGGGCCCGACGGCCGTGCAGGAGTATATCGTCAACGAGGTGCAGGACGTCTACCGTATGCAGGGTGTGAAGATCAACGACAAGCACTTCGAGGTGATCGTGCGCCAGATGATGCGCAAGGTCAACATACTCGATCCGGGCGACACCAACTTCCTGGAGCAGCAGATCGTCGACAAGCGCGCCTTCATGGAGGAGAACGACCGTATCTGGGGCAAGAAGGTAGTGGTGGATCCGGGCGATAGCCTCAATGTGCGCAAAGGTCAGATCATCACCGCCCGCAAGCTCCGCGACGAAAACTCGCCGCTGAAGCAGAAGGACCTCAAGCTCATCGTGGTGCGCGACGCCGTTCCGGCCACTTCGGAGCAGATACTTCAGGGTATCACCCGCGCCGCTCTCCAGACTTCGAGCTTCATATCGGCCGCATCGTTCCAGGAAACCACGAAGGTGCTCAACGAGGCCGCCATCAACGGCAAGGTCGACACTCTCGAGGGCATGAAGGAGAACGTCATCTGCGGTCATCTGATTCCTGCCGGTACCGGCCTCAAGGAGTATGAACGCCTTGTGGTGGCATCGAAGGACGATATCACCGAAACCATCGATGAGATGAAATAAATCGCCTGTGGTGTGCCGGAGCGGATCCTTCGCCGGACCCGCTCCGGCAGCGCCCCTCCGAAGCCCGTGTGACGGACGTTGTTACCGGCGTTCGTGATTATGATACAAAGCCCCTGCGTCCATGATGCGACGCAGGGGCTTGCTTTCTATGGGTAAAGCCCGGTGGGATTGAGGTCAGAATGTGATGGACGCGCCGATTTCGAGACGGCGGAGGGATGCGTCGATGATCCAGTTGCCCCGTCCGAGGCATCCGGGTGCTTCGGCCTTGTAGGAGCGCTCCGAGTGGTTGAAGCCAATGAAAAGATAGCGCAGTTTGAGATCTACCGGACTATTGGCGATGCGATAGGCTATACACGGTGTAAATCCGACCTCTGTCATGTCGGTATGCTTATATGGATATGTATTATTATATCCGTTGATAAGGTATCCGTTTGAAACATAGGCATTAAATGTGACGTGAGCTTCGGTGATGAGGCGAAGTTCTGAAGCAAATCTCATGAAGCTCCATTCTCCATATATGCCGACCCCGACATACTCGTTGTAATCTTTGAATTTTTCATATCTGAAAAGTGCACCGGCCTCCCAGTCAGCGTTGAATTTTATCCGATACGCGGCGAAGCTACCAGACCATAGTGGTTGTCGCTGTGATGATTGAAAGAGCGATGGCTGTGGCTGACTCCGAACAGTGCCGATACGGTGATTCCTCGGTCGTCGCTGAAGTCGATGGCTTGGCTCTGGTATATAGCACAAAAAGCGGCCATGATTGTAATAATAAGTCTTTTCATGGAGAAAGTGTGAATTAGATGGGGTATTTACGATGTTTATATTGTCGACCGGATGGTAAGTATATTCTGATAGTTATTGGATTGGGTTTTGCGCAAAGTTATAGAATTTAATTTTGAAAAATCAAGGTTTAATATTGTTAAATAAGAATAATAACAGTAAGGCGTGTTATGATATTCACAACATATTAGCTGAATGGGTAATACGCCCGTTGGACGTTGTGCGGCGTCGGGATCGGATGCGCGTAGCGAAGGGTAATGGTGACTATGCAGCGGGATGATGGTGGTGTGGGATAGTCAGAGGGAGTGATAGAGGTCGAGGACGGCGGCGGCGATGCGATCCCAGTCGTAGTCGGCGAGGTTGTAGGTGCGGCGTGCATGGCGCGCGGTCTTGTCGAGAATAAGTGCGGTCAGGGCGGCGGCGTCGCCGGGAGGAAAAAAGTCGGCGGGAGCAAGCTGCGGCAGGCGGCACGATTCGATGTCGCTCACAGCTACGTCGAGGCTGTGGCTCATGGCTTCGAGGAGTGCTATGGGGAGTCCTTCGTGGAGCGATGGCATTACAAACAGGGCTGCGTCGGCCAGCAGGGCGTTGATGCGTGACCGGTCGACGGTTCCTGTCATCACCACTCCGGATTCGGCTGCGAGCCTTGTGAGTGCCGCCGAGTAGGCTGTCGGATGGTCGGCTCCCCCGGCCACTACGATGCGCAGGCCGGCTTCGCGCAGTGCGGGGGCTGTTTCTATAAGTGTGTGGAGGCCTTTTTCGGGCACGAGGCGTCCGACGGCCACGACGTAGCGGCGCGGCTTTAGTCCGAGCGACGAGATCCATTGCGGGTCGGATGCTCCGGCGTCGGGAGGGTTGACTCCGTTGGGTATTGTGAGGAGTCTCCGGTGAGAGCCGTAGCGTGAGGTCAGTGACTCTGTGATAGGCCCGGAGATGGATATGACGGCGTTGCTTGTCAGCATTGCCGCGCGCTCTCCGAGGCGCAGTGCGAGGCGTGCGATGCGTCCCCATTTGGCGCGGTTGTAGTCGTGGCCGTGGAGTGTGGTGACCACTTTCATGCCGAGCAGACGTGCGATGGGCGCCATGAGAGCCGGTCCGCAGGCGTGGAGGTGGATTATGTCGGCTCCGGCCATTCGTGCCTTTACGACGGCCAGAAATGTGTGTATGATAGTTTCGGTCGACTGCCGTCTGGGGGAGTAGAGTGTGTCGAGCCTCACGCCACGGTAGGCGGTGCCGGCATCGGGCGACATATACGGACGGCGGCACATCACCGTCACATCGACTCCCCGGGCGGCTATCCGCGTATAAAGCTCGCAGCAGTGGGTCTCGACGCCTCCCTGTATGCCGGGAAATCCGCGTGTGCCTGCTACTGCGATCTTCATGTGGTGGAGATAGCTATGATGAGGTGCTTCGGATCAAAGCCTTCGAGCTGTCGTATCAGGTGTCGGCGGCCGGTGGTGTTCCGGCCTACGATGAGGAGCAGCGCAGCGCCGTCGGCGTCGGCAAGGGTGTGCAGTTCGTCGAAGTGTCCGGGATCGGGCACTTCGACGAACAGATAGTGTCCGGCCGACGTCGCGGCTTTTGCCCGCGAGTCGAATGCCGGCGACAGTAGGGTGTCGTTGTCGGTGACGTCGTTGATGATGTCGGCTGTCATTCCGGCGCGCTGCATGGCGTCGGTGATGGCCGTGATCGCTTCGCCGGGGGCGTCGATCAGGGCTGTATAGATGGTCAGCGGAGTGCGTCCGGCGGTGATGAGGGAGCGGAGTGTGCGCGCTCCGTCGCGGGGTTTGGTGAGGTCGATGACGGCTGTGCGCTCTTCAAGTCCGCATCGTCTGAGGTCGAACGGGTCGGCGAGGCGGTCGCGGCATCGCAGGGTGAACGACACTCCGGCGCCGATGAATCCGAGCATTGCCACAAGTGCGAGCGCGGTAACTGTCAGTGGTCGTCTGGCCGAAGGCTTGAGGGCTGTTATGGCCGGGTCGATGATGAAGCCGGTGGTGTTCTCCGAGTGGTATTGCAGCAGGGCGTTCTCGCGTTTCTGCAGCAGGAATGTGTAGAGTTCGTTCTTGATGTTGTTGTCGCGGAATATCTCCATGAACTCGCGCTCGTACGAGGGGAGTGCGTGGAGGTGGGAGTCGAGCGCTCCGGTGGCGCCCTTGCGGCGGTCTTCGGCCATTCGTGCTCCTTCGAGGAGCTGTGTGAAGGATGAGATTATACTCGTGCGCAACTGGTCGATGCGCTGTTCGGCGGCGATAAGGGCGGTGTTGCCGGGCTTGGCTGAGCGCAGCAGTTCCTGTCGGAGCATCACCTGCTCGTTGTAGGCAGTTATGAAGGCGTTGGGGCCGCTCTCGGAGCCTGCGCTCGCCGACGATCCGGGGATGACTACTGCCGGAAGGAGTCCGGTGTGTCCTTGCCGGAGTGTGTTGAGTATCTGTTCGAAGTAAGCTATCTCGGCTGTGGTCTTGAGTGTCTCTTCGTGGGAGTCGAGGCTTTTCTCAAGGAGAATGGGGGCTTCGTTGCCGATGCTGATGAAGTTGGCCTTGGTCTTGAATTGTTCCACTCGCTTTTCGCTTTCGGTCAGTTCGGAGAAGATGTCGGCTATACGTTCGTCGAGAAAGCGTATCTCGGCCTCGGCGATCAGGTGTGTGCGTTCAAGTCGCTTGATATTGTACTGTCGCATGACCTCGTCGAGTATGGCGCGCCCGCGGTCGCGTCCCACGTCGGTGATAGTGAGGCTTATGGCGTCGGACATCTTGTCGGCTATTTCGATAATCACCTTTTTGTAGAGCATGGCGGATGCTTCCGGCGTGCCTGTGAGGGCTGCAACAAACCGGCGTGAGTCGGTCGATGCGGTGTCGAGCGATGGCCCCGTGGCGATGGTGACATCTCCGAGCGGTGTGGGGATGCTGACGGGCAGCGTCGCGTCAGAGACCTGGGCGGAGTATTTTCCGGCTTTGAGCGATGCGGAAACCTTGCCGTCGGGGTGCAGGGTGATCTCGGCCTTGACCGGGACGGTGAGTGTGTCGAGAACGCTCCGTGCCATGCCGACGAGCAGTGGAGGCTCGGCAAACAGCAGGCGTTTGCGCAGTCCGTGGCGTTCGGAAAGCTCCGTGTTGAGGTTGAGCGCCGTGACGGTGCGCCGCATCACGTCCATGGTGTTTACGAGCATTATCTCGTTGTCGACGCTTGTGGTGGAGGCGCCTCCGATGGAGAATGTGCGCATCATCTGTGCCATGGGGTTGGCTGTCTGCGCTGGTTCGGACGAGCTGTCCTCTATGAGCATAGTGGCTGTGGATTCGTAGCGCGGCTGGGTGATGCAGCAGAATGCCGTGGCCATGGCCGCTATGAGGGCGCATCCGCCAAAATAGATCCATCTGTGGGAGCGTATGGCGCGCGCTATGCGTCGCAGGTCGATTTCGTTCTTGTCAGTGGTGGTGTTGGTTGCCATTGTCGGTTGGGGAGGATATGATTGACTTTATGACTGATTTCCTGAGGTGTGCGATCCGTAGGTGGCGGGAGTCGCGGAGCAGATGATGCCGAGGAGCATCATGCTTACTACTCCGGGTGGCTGTACGAGGGTGGTGCTGGCGATGCTCTCGATCAGCATAAACAGTATGATGATCCATGCGATGGCGAAAAGCGCCTTGCCTTGTGCCAGTGTGCGTCGGATGCGTCGCAGCTTTGCGGCTACGTATATCCAGAAGGCAATGAATAGCGCCACGCCGGCGAGTCCCAGCTGTGCGAGCGAGGGATAGTAGGCGTCGCAGATGAAGTCGGGTTGCGCGGGCGTGAGTCCGTAGACGTGGTTGAGACCATATTCATAGTAGACCTTCGAGTAGTGGATCTCGCCCGATGCATGGGAGGCAAACGATGCGAGTCCGCTGCCGAAGGGGATGCGCGAGATCATGATCAGGAGGGCTGCGGCATAGAGTGCGGGGCGTGCGAGGTTTTCGATCCCTCCGCCACCGCCTCGGAGGTCGTAGCCGAGGTCGATGAAGTAGAAGCGGAATTTATTCCATCCGACTGCCGCCACCAGTCCGCCGACCACAATGGCTGTCAGTAGCTGTCGGCTCGGTCTTATCGGTCGTCGGATTTGCATGTAGACGAGGATGAAGTATAAGCACACCACACATGTGCCGAAGAATTTGGCTCGGCCGGAGGGGAGTCCGAGGGCGAGGAGCATGAATGCCATGGCTTTGTCGGTGGCCGATATGCTTCCGTCGGGACGGATGGAGCAGAGCAGCCACACGGCGAAGCTGATCACGGCGGTGATGCCCACTATGCTGATATGCATGATCAGGAGCTGTACGGTCTGGTTGCTGAAGGCCGATATGGCGGCTGCGGTGATCGCGTTGACCACGGCTATAGCGCGGAGTATCCGGCGGTCGGCGTCGGTGAACCGCGGCCCGACTGCCACGAATACGGCGAAAGCTATGTAGGGTTTGAGTTGTATGAGGTAGTCGACGGCGATGGCGTAGGGGGTGTTGTAGCTGACGGCTGTGATCGAATAGGCGGCATAGAGGGCCATGATGCCCGTCATTACCCACAGCAGGCTGTAGCGACGCCATGCGCTGTTGACGGCTGAGTCGGTCAGTGCCAGGGCTATGAGGGCTATGACAGTCAGCTCATCGACAGGCTTGACCAGCTGCGTGGATGGGAGCAGCAGAGCCAAGGCGAGGATGAGTATCCATGTGCATATTCGGTCGGTTTTGAGCACTTTGTCGAAAGGTGGTAGGGTGAAGTCGGTAGTGTAGTGTTTCGGTGGCGTCTGTTGACGGTCAGTGGACGGCGAGGGCTATCACCAGCGATGCGATGACCGATATGGCTCCCACTACGGTGGAGATCACCGATAGCTTGAAGGCGCTGTGCTGGTTGTATCGTGAGTTGGCCTGACGTATTTCGTTGGGTTCGACGATTATCACGTCGTTCTGTTTCAGATAGTAGTAGGGCGAGGCTGTGATGGCCGGATCACGAAGGTCGAGCCGGACATATCGGGCGCTGTCGGCCTCTTCGCGTATGATGGTTATATTGTCGCGGCGTCCGTACTCGGTCATGTCGCCGGCGGCGGCGAGTGCGTCGAATATCGAGAAGCGCTGCGATGGCACATGTATGCGGTGGGGGTTGCGCACCTCGCCCATGACATTGACGTGGAAGTTGGTGATCAGCACTCTGACGTTTGGATCCTTGACATGCTGTCCGATCCGCTCTATGAGCATGTCGCGGAGCTGCGACGTGGTCATCCCGGCGGCGTGGATGGTGCCGAGTTTCGGGAATTCGATGTTGCCTTCTCTGTCGACGAAGTATGACTGCTGCTGGCTGTCGGTTATGAGGTTGCCGACTCCGGTGGAGAATGAGGCGTTGCTGTTGGGGAGGTTATACTCCGATGTCGCGGCCGGTATGGCAGAGGTGACGATGATCTGGAGTTCGTCCTCGGGCTGTATGGTCACTTTGTAATCGGATTTTGACAGTGTGCCCTGGCGAGAGTCGCCGAGCTGTTCCATGTAGGTAAGATGGCTGGAGTGGCGTCCGGTGCGGCATGAGGCCATGGTCAGTACTATGGCTGTGATGAGCGCGATGCGTGTGATAATGGATCGGTTGTTCATTTGTCGGTCGTGATGGCGCGGTGGCGCCTGATTCTCTGTTTGAGATAACGTCGAAGGTGTTCCGATATTGTGGAATGGCGGCTGAGGGGGTGATAAAAAAGATCCGGCCACCTTTCTATCAAGGGAGCCGGATCCTTCGGCATCATGCTGAGATGATGCCAGATGTTGTCTTAGGTTGAATTATCTCTGTTGTATTGTTGTCATGTCTTTCTGACCTTAGGCGCCTTGGCGGACGGCTGTCGGTCAGATCGACGGGAGCTGTTCTCAAGCCTTTTTGGCCGCGGGTTTGCGCCCGGGTTTCTTTTTGGCGGGAGCCGGCTTTTCGGCAGTCTCGGTCTGCTTCTGGCGGAGGAGTTGTTCCTCGTTGTAGTGTTCAAGGTTCTGCCGCATGGATCTGACTTCCTTGTTGAGCTGTTCTATCTCGCGCTCCTGATTGCGTATGGTGGTCAGGAGTGAGTTGAGCTCTTCGTTGTCGATGGTGAGGGGGTACTGTTCCTCGACCCTGACGATGAAGTCGGCCAGCACGTTCATATAGTTGGTGAACGCCTGGAAGGGTGTGTCGTAGGGCGAGAAGTGGGAGTGGACGGCTCCGTCGGCGAAATGCTTTGTGGCCATGTAGAAGAAATGGTCGGATGCCTGGAGGTAGTTCCAGTCCTGTTTGAGGCGGCGGTCGTCGCAGAGTCTGACGCGTTCGGCCACGGAGTATAGCTTGTCGAACGCTTCCTGCTGGAGCTTGTTGCCGAGCCATGCCGATGTGTCGCGTGCCTCGTCGGCCCACGATATGGGGTGCATCACCGACAGTTCGCCCACGGCCTTGAGCTTCTGCACGGCTTCGGAGGGTGTCCAGAAGTCGATGCCGCGCTCTCTGGCGAAGCGCGGGAGCGCTTCGAGGAACTGGAATATGCCTGTGTCACGGCTCTGCATCTCGCCGAAGGTCTCGAGGTTCATGAACAGGTTGATGATCTGCTCGTCGGCGGGTGTGGATGCGATCCAGTCGATGTATTTGTCGGCTGTGAGGGGATATGCGTCCCATTCGGGGTTGGAGAAGCGGAACGAGATGTCGTCGCTCAGCTTGGAGTTTTTCAGCAGGAGCTTGAGCTTTGGCTGAGTGGCCGCGGCGTAGACGTAGTTGGGGCTCTTCCATCCGAGTATGTGCTTTGCGCCCTCGGTGATCACTCCCTTGTAGCCCATGGAGTAGATGTGCGGAGCCATTTCGTCGCAGTAGATCAGCTCGGTGTTGCGGAGCACTTTGGGCTTCACGCCGAAGAGCTGCTCTATCTTGTCGTCGTGGGCCTTGACCTGTGCGGCGAATTCCTCGGGGTCGGCAAGCGACGAGAGGGAGTGGGCGTAGGTTTCGGCGAGGAACTCGCACTTGCCGGTCTCGGCGAGGCGTTTGAGCAGGTCGATGAATTCAGGCACGTAGTGCTCAAACTGCTCGAGGGCGGTTCCGGTGACGGAGATGGCGCAGCGGAACGCTCCCTTGCTCTCGTCGATCATCCTGAGGAGGCTTTCGGCGGCCGGTATGTAGGAGTTGCGCGCTATGCGGCTGACTATGTCGTCGTTGGCGAAATCGTCGTAGTAGTAGTGGTCGTTGCCTATATCGAAGAAGCGGTAGCGCTTGAGGCGAAACGGCTGGTGAATCTGGAAATAGAAACAGATCGCTTTCATGATTGATTATGGTGAAGTTTTTTTATTTTCTAAGGTGTTGTCACGGCGCTCAGTGCACGTAGCGCTTGTAGATGTCGATCACTTTTTGTCCGGCTTTGTCCCAGGTGATTTTGTTCACTTCCTCGAGTCCGTCCTGCCGGAGCTGCTCATACATGGCCGGATAGGTGATGATGGAGTTCATGGCGTCGGCCATTGCGTCGATATCCCAGTAGTCGGTCTTGATCACGTTGTCGAGTATCTCGGCGCATCCGCTCTGCTTGGATATGATCGATGGGCATCCCATCTGCATGGCTTCGAGGGGCGAAATGCCGAACGGTTCGGAAACGGAGGGCATCACATAGACGTCGCTGGCCTTGAGCATCTCGTAGACCTGTTTGCCGCGCTGGAATCCGGGGAAGTGGAAGCGGTCGGCTATGCCGCGCTCGGCGGCGAGCTGTATCATCTTGTCCATCATGTCGCCTGAGCCTGCCATGACGAAGCGCACGTTGTGATTGTTCTTTAGCACTTTGGCGGCGGCTTCGACGAAATATTCGGGTCCTTTCTGCATGGTGATGCGTCCGAGGAAGGTGATCACCTTGTCCTTCGACTTGTGTTCGGGCACGTCCTTCTGCTCGTCGGTGAGCGGTGTGACGGCGTTGTGGACGGTGGTCACTTTTGCGGGGTCAACTCCGTAGTTGTTGATGACGATGTCGCGTGTGTGGTTGCTGACGGTGATGATGTGGTCGGCGTGGTTCATGCCGTCCTTCTCTATGCCGAACACCGTCGGGTTGGGCTTGCCTCTGGAGCGGTCAAACTCGGTAGCGTGGACATGGATCACCATCGGCTTTCCGGTCACCTGCTTGGCGTGGATGCCTGCGGGATATGTCAGCCAGTCGTGGGAGTGGATTATGTCGAAGTCGAGCGTGCGGGCCACGACGCCTGCCACGATGGAGTAGTTGTTGATCTCCTCGAGGAGGTTGTCGGGGTAGCGTCCGGAGAATTCGAGCGCGCCGAGGTCGTTGGTGCGCATGTAGTTGAAGTCGGCGTAGATGTGGTCGCGCAGACGGAAGTAGAGGTCGGGATCCATCAGTCGGCCTATGCGCTGCTCGACGTAGTCGCGGTTGACGTCGCGCCATGCGATTGGCACCTGCGATGCGCCGATGATGTGGGCGAACGTCTTGTCTTCGTCGCCGAAGGGTTTGGGTATGACGAATGTGATGTCCATGTCGCCACACTCCCACATTCCTTTGGTGAGTCCGTAGCTGGCGGTGCCGAGTCCGCCGAGGATATGGGGCGGGAATTCCCACCCGAACATTAGAGCTTTCATGGAGCGTTGTAGGGTTTACAGATTGAATTTTTTGAGTGTGGTGAGCGTGCGGAGTATCTCGGCTATGTTGGTGACATGGCTGATGGCTCCCCGGCCGGAGAATGGCGGGTTGCCGTCGTAGAGCTGCGAGAGCGATCCGATGCACTGGTTGGTCATCTCGTCTTCGTAGCCGATGAGCATGCGGTCGAGATAGCCCACTCCGCTGACTCCGAACACGCGCAGATAGGCGTCGGCGTAGAATCCGAAGAGCCAGGGGCGTGCGGGGCCGTTGTGGAGCGCCATCTCGCGTTCTTCAGGTGATCCGAGATAGAAGGGACGGTAGCCGAAGCTTTTCGGCGAGAGCGTGCGCAGTCCTTTGGGGGTGAGCAGTTCGCGGGTCACCACGTCGAGCACTCCCTTGCGCTGGCGGCGGTCGAGCGGCGAGTAGTCAAGTCCGATGGCCACGGCCATGTTGGGACGCACCGATGGATCGGCATACGTGCCGTTGACGTAGTCGTAGAGATAGCCGTAGTCGTTGAGGAAGGTGTCGATGAACGACTGTTTGAGCTTTTCGGCCGTCGACACCCAGAGCTGACGCTGCGGGGCGTCGGCCTCGGGCAGCTCTTCGGTGAGCGAGGCGCACCACATCAGGGCGTTGTACCATAAGGCGTTGAATTCTACCATGTAGCCTGAACGCGGAACGAGCGGGCGTCCGTAGAGCGAGGCGTTCATCCAGGTGACCGGTGTGGCTGTGCCGATGGAGTAGACCAGGCCGTTATCCTCCACCCGCAGGTTGGGGTGGCGGTTGGAGATGATATATTCCATGATCTCCTTCACGAGCGGGAGATAGCGTTTGATGGTGTCGTCTTTGCCGTAGGCTTTGGCATATTGCTGCAGAGCCCAGATACACCAGAGCGGTATGTCGGGCAGGTCGATGCCTCCGATGCGCTGCGAGAGTTCGCCCGTGTTCATGAAGTGGACGAGCGCTTCCCGTCCGCTCTCCATGATGGCCTCGAAGTCTTCGCGGTGGTTGATGGCTATTGTGGCTCCGGGCAGTGCCATGAATGTGTTGCGGGCGAGTACTTTGCCCCAGGGATAGCCCGAGAGCAGGAACATTCCGTCCTTGTCCTTGAAGTAGCACTGCTTGACGGCGTTTTTCAGACAGTTGAAGAACGAAGTGCGGCAGGTGCGGGTGGCTATCTCGGTCTCATACATCTTGCTGATGGAGCGTGGCGACACTTCGCTGACTCCGGCCGAGAATATGATCGATTCGCCTTTTTTTATCGGTATGTCGAAATATCCGGGCACCCACAGGTCCTCGGTGTAAGGCACGCCGCGCTCAAGATCCTTCAGGTACTCGAAGCCGTTGTACCAATTGGGCTGATAGTGCCATTCGGGTTTGTGGTTAAACTGCATGTAGAGCCTCGGATAGCCTTGGTAGAGGCAGCAGCTGACTCCGTTGGGGGCGTCGTCGATCTGGGTGTTGATGGCGTCGTTGGCCATTACCAGGGCGTTGGCTTCGCGGAACGCAAGCATCGGGCGGAAGCGGAGTGTCGTGGGTGAATGTGCCTCGACGAGGGTGTATCTTACGAGAATGCGGTTTTCATGGGATATGAACATCTTCTCCTTGGTGAGGATCACGCCGCCCACGCGGTAAGTGGTGCGGGGCACGCTCTCGCAGTCAAACTCGCGTATGTATTTGTGGCCGTTTGGACTGTATACGCCGCCGCTGTAGCGGTGGAGTCCGAGATTGAACTCCGCTCCATGCTGTATGACGGTGCAGTCGAGCGACGACAGCAGTACGTGTGACGAATTGCCCATCTCCGGGATGGGTATCACGAGCATGCCGTGCTGTTTGCGGGTGTTGCAGTCTACCACAGAAGTGCAATGATAAGCGCCTGACTGATTGGTGCGGAGCATTTCCTTCATCAGACTCTGCTCCAGATTAATCATGAGGTTTTTATCAAATTTCAAGTAGCTCATGTTATTGTATTGTTAAGGTAAAAATTTCAAGGGTATGATTTATTGAGCGAATGTAGCCAATTTTTTGATAAAGTGCAAATTTTTCTTGAATTTTGGCTGATAAAACCCTTTATTATGCCGTCGACGGGTAGCCGTGGCGTCATTTTGTCGCTTTTGTGCCGGCAAAGCAAGGCAGTGGGGCGGCCGGTAGCCGCCGCAGCTGAAAAGCGATCATCAGAGCGGTGACGATGGTGGCCATCACGTCGCTCGACGGAAACGAGAGCCAAACGCCGTCGAGTCCGAGCCGGTCGGGCAGTGTCAGCAGAAGCGGTATCAGGAATATCACCTGGCGGGTGAGGCTGAGGAATATCGACTTCCCGGCTTTGCCGATCGACTGGAAGAAAGTTGTGGCCACGATCTGGAAGCCGACCGCCCAGAATGCGAGCAGCGACAAAGAGAGCGCTCGCGAGGTGACCGCTATCAGTGTCGGGTCGGTGGTGAATGCGCGGGCTATGAGTCCGGGCCATAGCAGCCCGAAGGCGCATCCGGCGGTCACTATGGCTGTGGCGGCTCCGGTGGCGAGCCAGTAGCATCGCTTCAGACGACCGTAGAGTCCGGCACCATAATTGTAGCCGAGGATCGGCTGCATGCCCTGGCACAGTCCCACGACCACCATCACCAGCAGCGACGTGTAGGTGGTGAATATTCCAGAGGCCGCCACGGCGTTGTCGCTTCCGTGGGTATAGAGCGAGGTGTTGACTATCACGTTGATGGCGCTTCCGGCCAGATTGACGAGGCTCGGGGCGGCTCCGATGCTTATGATGCCGGCGATTATGCGCCAGCGCAGCCGGTAGATGCCGCGGGTGAAGCGCAGTGTGCTGTCGCGGCGCATGAAGTGGGCCATGACGAATATCATGGAGCATGTCATGGCTATGTCGGTGGCTATGGCCGCTCCCTTTATGCCCCAGTCGAATACGAATATGAATATAGGGTCGAGGATCACGTTGATGCCCGCTCCGATAAACATCGTGAGCATGGCGCGGGCCGGATAGCCCGATGCCCGCATGATGTTGTTGAAGCTGAACGATATGTTCATCACCATCATGCCCGGCAGCAGGCAGACCATGAAATCGCGCGCGTAGGGTAGCGTGGCCGGGCTGGCTCCGAAAGCGAGCAATATGTCGTCGAGAAAAATCCGGAAGAGGGTCAGATATACCAGAGCGTTGACGACGGTCAGCACCAGCGCGTTGCCGAGCACGAGCTGCGCGCCGCGCCGGTCGGCGGCTCCGAGCATTATTGAAACGCGCGCTGATGCGCCCGCGCCTATCAGCACTCCGATGGCCGTCGACACGTTCATGACCGGAAACGTGATGGCGAGTCCGGCGATGGCCTCTGTGCCCACGCCCTGGCCTATGAATATGCGGTCGATCACATTATAGAGCGAAGTCACCACCATGCCCACCACCGCCGGCAGGCTGTAGCGCCACAGCAGCCGGGCTATGCTGCCGGTGGCGAGTCGGTCGAGGTTGCCTTCGGTAGGCGTGTCGTGTTCCATTGCGTTGGCAAATTTACTGAAAAATGGCGAAATGTTTGGCGGTTAGCTGAAAAATTGCTTACTTTGCACTCTGATTTACGGGCCTGTATGCAAAAGGCGTCGGGAAATGATGCGCCCGGAGCCGATATGAGAGCGTCAAGGCCGCGGCGTAAATCCAACCGCTTCAAATAATTAACAACGACTAAATAACACAAAAAGCCATGTCACAGATTTGTCAAATCACGGGCAAGAAAGCAATGGTGGGCAACAATGTGTCGCATTCGAAGCGCCGCACCAAGCGCAAATTCAATGTCAACCTCTTCCGCAAGAAGTTCTTCTGGGTTGAGGAGCAGATGTGGATTCAGCTGACTCTCTCGGCAGCAGGACTCCGCACCATCAACAAGAAGGGCCTTGACGCCGCTATCAAGGAAGCTGCTCAGAAGGGTTATTTAACGGAAATCAAATATTTAGCATTTTAATCGACGATGGCAAAGAAAGCTAAAGGCAATCGCGTGCAGGTAATACTCGAATGCACCGAACACAAGGCCAGCGGGATGCCCGGCACTTCGCGCTACATCACCACAAAGAACCGCAAGAACACTACCGAGCGCCTCGAACTCAAAAAGTACAATCCGATCCTCAAGAAAGTGACTGTACATAAGGAAATCAAATAATCGTAACACCACCAGGATATGGCAAAGAAAACCGTCGCAAGCCTTCAGAAAGGCGAAGGACGCACCTACAGCAAAGTGATTCGCGTTGTGAAGTCGCCCAAGACAGGCGCCTACACATTCCAGGAACAGATGGTGCCCAACGACGCCGTGAAGGACGCTCTCAAGTAAGCATTCCCCTCACCACGCGTATATAAGACAACGCAATCCTGCGACCGACCTCCGCAATGGAGCAACGCAGGCCTGCGCACTGAATAAAATCATAGAAGAGCGCTGAAAGTCAATCCGACTTCCGGCGCTCTTCCTGCGTATATGCGCCGCCGTGGGAATGGACAAGTGTTTCAGTCCCGTCGATGCTGTCGGGATAACGGGGGCATGGCAAAGATGTCGCGGATGCAAGCGGATGGCGAAAGCCGGAGAGGTACCATGGCAATGGGGATGATGCGGTAGACTCCGTCGTGTCGAGCTTACGCCGGGAGTGGATATGACAGACCCCGCCGGGACGCTTCGTGCGCGGCGGGGTCTGCTGTATGCGGTTTGTGGCAATAGCCGGTCAGAGGTAGCGGGCGAGCGACTGCTGCAGGGTGGTGATGTCGTCGACGCGCTCGGCGATCTCTCCGTTGGCCACGATAAACGTGGTGGGGAGCGCCGTCACATTGTATTTCAGAAGGTTTTCGGCCGACGCGGTCGATGGGTTGTAGACCGTGATCCAGGGCAGTGTTCTTGCAGCCTGTTTCCATACGTATTCGTCGGGGTCAACGCTGACCTGGTAGATGGTCATGCCGCGGTCGTGGAAACGCTCGTAGGCCTTGTTGAGCTCGATATTGTAGGCCGGGGCTGCCTCGGCGCCGTAGACGGTGAAGTTGAGCACCACCACTTTGTTGGCGGCTGCGGCATCCGACAGTTTCTGCATCTGTCCCTTGTCGTCGTAGAGCGATATGTCGATCAGCGGCACCTCTTCGGCTGTAACGGTCTGGGTGGCCGATGGCTGGCGCGACGACAGGAACAGGCGCTTCAGATAGGCTGTGCGCGGGTCGTTGGGGCGATACTGGTCGAAGGCGTTGGCCACGGCTCCGATGATGCGTATGTCGGTTTTGTTAGTCGGATCGTAGAGGGGCTTGCCGTTGAGTTTCTTGTTGAGGATGTAGTACGACACTATTCCGGCCGGATCGGCAAGCATGATTTTGGCCAGTTCGCGCTTGAGCACACTGTCGGTCTGTATGCCTTGGCCGCTGTTGCCTGCAAGGGCGGCCATGAGCTGGCGGTCTACCGACATGAGGCGCTGCGCTGCGTCGCTGCCGTCGAGCGTGTACTCCTTGTCGAAAGCGTCGGCGCGGCTCACCACGGTGACCGTCTCAATGCTGTCGATCGGGAAATAAAGGGTCTTGTCGGCCAGACGCAGGCGATAGATGTCGGGGTATCCGGCCGCCTTGTGCGATATGGTGAAGTTGCCCGATTTTGGGAGTTTCACGGAGTCGAGAGCATACCAGCGTCCGTTGGTCGACGCTTCAAGCAGGAGTGTCTGATCGTCGGCGCCCTCGATCTGGCCATTGACGGTCCACTCGTTTTTGCCCGTGCAGGCGGTCATGAGAGCCGCTGTAGCCATAAGGGCTATGCCATGTATTATTTTCATCATTGATATGGAATGTGTCTTTTGTTTCTCGAAATGTTATTTTCTGCAAATTTAGCTATAAATCACGAAATGTCGGCACCCCGCGCCTCAAAAAACGCATCGGACGTTTATCGTTTTAGATATGCACGCCGCCTCGGCGGCGGGCGTGATGTACGCGATCGTGGAGTGTCTGTCGGCAGCGATCTGAACGTTGTGATGTCTGAGCCGTAGGGCGGCGGAGCGAAATTGGAAAAAATTGCTTAAATTTGCGGTAACGTATACTGGCGTTTGTCGGTGGCGGTGTGTGACGTGCGTCGCTGCCGACTGACGTTCAGGTAGTTTTGCTTATCACAGATCTGTTGCAATGGATTCTACGACTTTCCTGTTTATCATAGAGATGATCGGCACTGCGGCCGCCGCCATAAGCGGCATCCGTCTGGCAGCCAACAAGAGCTTCGACTGGTTCGGAGCCTATACCGTCGGTCTGGTGACAGCCATCGGAGGCGGAACCCTCCGTGATGTGCTCCTCGATATACCGCTGTTCTGGATGCAGTCGGCATGGTATCTTGCCGTGACAGCCATGTCGCTTGCCACGGTGATAATGTTGCGCCGGCAGCTCGTCAGATCCGACCGGATACTGTTTATATTCGACTCGATCGGTCTGGCTCTGTTCTGTGTCATAGGCATACAGAAGACCCTTGCCGCAGGCTATCCCATGTGGGGGGCGGCGGTGATGGGGGTCATCACGGGTGCTTTCGGCGGAGTGCTCCGCGACATACTCATCAATGAGGCGCCGCTGATATTCAGCAAGGATATATATGCCACGGCATGTCTGGCCGGGGCGCTGGTCTACTGGCTTGTGATGCTGCTCGGAGGAGGCTACGTGTGCCAGGGACTGGCATGTGCGGCCACCGTCATACTGCTCCGTGTGCTCGCCTTGCGCTACAATCTCGCGCTCCCTTCCCTGTCGGCAATACCTGTCAACAATAAATAATCGCGAAATGAAAATCAAAAGTCTGTTAGTGGCGGCTGCACTTATGGCCGTAGTGATGCCGGCGGGCGCCAAGCGTATTGCCGACCATGTGATTCTTATCGGTCTTGACGGATGGGGCGCCTACAGTGTGGAACGCGCCGATATGCCGCGCGTGAAGGCTGAGATGGAGCGCGGAAGCTGGACTCTGGCCAAGCGTTCGGTGTTCCCCTCGTCGAGCGCTCCCAACTGGGCGTCGATGTTCATGGGAGCAGGGCCGGAGCTGCACTGCTACACCGAATGGGGTTCGCAGACGTCTGAATTCCCTTCGCGACTGATCGGCGACAACGGCATATTCCCAACTGTGTTTCAGATCGCACGCCGGCAGATGCCACAGGCCGAGATCGGATGCCTTTATGAGTGGGACGGCATAAAGCATCTTGTCGACACTCTCTCGCTGAGCTATCACGCCCTTGCTCCCGACTATGAGCACAATCCCGAACTGCTCGCCAACATGGCAGCGGAGTATATCAAGACAAAAAAACCGGTGCTGGCGGCCATCTGCTTCGACAATCCCGACCATTCGGGACATACCGACGGACATGACACCCCGGGCTATTACGCCACACTGGCGCAGCTCGACGTGTATGTGGGCCGGATCATCGACGCTCTCAAGGAAGCCGGCATCTATGAAAACACAGCTATCATACTCACATCCGACCACGGCGGTATCGACAAGGGGCACGGCGGACGCACCATGATGGAGATGGAAACCCCCTTCATCATTTCCGGCATGGGAGTGAAGAAGGCCGGTGAGTTCAAGGAGAGTATGATGCAGTATGACGTTGCCTCGACCATCGCATGTCTGCTCGGACTGGAACAGCCCCAGGTATGGGTGGGCCGCCCGATGAAGCAGGTGCTCGAAACCGAGTGATCAGGAGATACCATTGATTTTATGGAATAAGGCCTATGGGACCGCTTGATCCTATAGGCCTTTGCTGTATTTCCCGGTGTCGCTGTGCTCAGCGCTTGCGGGAGCGCATCCAGGCGTTGAGGCCTGTAGCCTCGTTGAGCTGCTGCAGTGTGATGTGCATGCGGTAGTTCCACGGATTGTGAGGATCGGCCGGATCGTTGATCTGTTCCGCGGCGGGATCCTCGCGGTGGAGCGCAGTGTCGTCGGCGGTGGCCAGCCAGTCCTGCAACGGTAGGATGACGAGCATCGACGGCGACTGCAGATGCATATCCACTATGCGGCGCGCCGTGTCGGGTTGGAGTATGCCGGGGGCTTCGCCCGACTCCCGGAGCACGCCGGTCCAGTAGCGCTGTGCGCGCTGGCGGTCCTGCTGCCACCAGAGCCGTAGCGGCGGCATGTCGTGGGTGGAGGTGGTGGCCACCGATGTGTAGGGGTATGAGGCCGTGTCGGCAAACTCGCGGTCGACGGCGTCGGGCATCCGCTGCACTTTAAGCGACAGGATGCGGAGCCGGTGGAGCACGTCGGGCACGCATGCCGGTATCATGCCGAGATCCTCTGCGCACGTGAGCATCGGGGTTGCGTCGATCAGCGGCGGCAGTTTCCAGAGTGCCTGACGGCGCCAGAAGTCATCGTTGCGCACATAGTAGAAGTCGTGGTAGAGTGCGTCGTAGGCGCGGCGCTGCTCCTCGCTGAGAGCGCGGTAGGCTGCGGTGTGCGATCCGTCGATGCGCGGATGATAGGCTTCGGGCCGCTCGCTGTCGGGCAGAAACAGCACGTCGTCGATCAGCCCGAGCAGACGTTCGCGCATTGCGGCGTCGGGTCGTTCCTCGCAGGGCAGGGCATGGAAGTGGCAGAGCATGTCGCGCTGGGTCTGGAATCCCTGGCGCAGCAGATAGTGGCCCTGAGCCTGCGGGTCGGGCATGAGATATTGCTCGCGTATGTCGCCGGTGTATGCGCCGAACGTGTCGGACAGCACGCTGTCGGTGATCCATGGCGTGGTGTGGAGATGTTCGTCGAAGCCGAAGTTGTAGCTGTCGCGCATCTCGGCGGGTGTCAGCGGCAGTGCGGGGCTGAAAGTGCCGAGCAGGCCGTGGGTCTGCTGCGACGGAATCTGCCAGATGCGGAAAAATCCGAGTATATGGTCTATGCGGTAGGCGTCGAAGTAGTCGGCCATCTTGCCGAACCGTGCGCGCCACCACGCGAATCCGTCGCGGGCCATCGCCTGCCAGTTGTAGGTGGGGAATCCCCAGTTCTGACCCAGGCGGGCAAAGGGGTCGGGCGGTGCTCCGGCCGAGGTGTCGAGATTGAAGAGCCGGGGCCATTGCCATGCGTCGACACTCGTGGGCGATATTCCGATAGGTATGTCGCCCTTGAGGCATATCCCTTTGAGGTGGCAGTAGTCTCGCACGTGGCGCAGCTGCCGGTCGAGATGATACTGCACGAAGTAGTGCAGGCCGATTTCCCGCTCGTGTTGTTTTGCGAGGCGCTTTATGAGTGTGGGGTGAAACCGTGCGTATTCGCCCCACTGGCGGTAGTCGGGCGTGTGGTGCAGGTCGCGCAGGGTGCAGTAGGCGGCGTATGGGAGCAGCCATGTGGAGTTGCGGCTCACGAAGTCGCGGTATTCGGCTGTGGCGCGGGTGGCTTCTCCCTCCATCTCGTAGAGCCGGCGGGCGTAGTCGAGTTTCAGCCGCAGCGCTCCGGCGTAGTCGGCGGCCGGGAGTGCGTTGAGCGTGGCGGCGCGGCGGCGCATGTCGGCGGTGGCTTCCGCATCGTTGAGCGATCCCATGGCCTCCGGCCGGAGATACACCGGATTGAGCGCGAATGTCGATATGGCGTTGTAGGGATATGCGTCGCCGGCGTCATACGCCTTTGTGGTGTCGTTGACCGGGAGTATCTGTATGATGCTCTGTCCGGTGGCGGCGGCCCAGTCGGCCAGTGGCATCAGGTCGTAGAAGTCGCCTATGCCGTAGTCGTCGGGCGAACGCAGGGAAAATACCGGCACGGCGGTGCCCGATGCTTTCCAGAGCGGCATCGGGTCGGTGTAGGGGGGAAGCTCTACGATCCGGCTGAAGCTGTCGCTGTCGGGGGCGTCGGGCAAGCGGAGATTGTCGCCCGCGGGCCATGCGACGGATGCGTCGCGCCCTATGGATATGATCTTGAACTCTGCACTGCGTGCCTGCTCTGCCGTGAGGTCGAGCGTGGCGCGCCATAGCGGAAACGATGAGTCGTCGAGCGGCAGGGCGGATTCGGGATTCCACCGGCCGAGCTGCGGCAGATTGCCCGATATGGCCATGCGCCGCGACGGATCGATGGTCGGAGCCTCTATGGTCAGGGTGAGGTTGCCCGCCATGTCGTTGCGGGGGTGTGTCGGACGCCGGTTGACGACGTCGCGCAGCAGCGAGGAGTAGAACGGGGCGTCGGCCGGACGGTCGTGCCACCGGTCTTCGACCGACAGCGGCCCACCCTGCAGCGCTATTGTGCGTGGCAAGCCCCATTCGGTGCGCACCGGCAGGCTGACGCCGTCGCACATCAGCAGGTAGGAGTAGCTCAGCGAGGCCGGAGCTTCGATTTCGGCTTCGGCCGTCCAGTGGCCGTCGCCGGTGTGGGTCATGATGAGTGCGGCGCCGGGGGAACCGTTGCCCAGTGCGGGGCAGTTGCCGCTGACAGCTATCTGCTCGCCCCACCGGGTGTGGTAGTGGATGTGGAATCTTACTTTCATGGCCTCATCCGCATTTAGAGGTGCCGCACGATGTGCATATCAGGCAGCCTTCCTGATAGATGAGGGTTTCCTGGCCGCAGTTGGGGCAGGTCTGACCCGAGGCTTTCATGCCGTTGGGGAGATATTTCTTCAGGGCGCGTTCCACACCCATTTTCCATGTGTTGATCGACTGTGAGTTGAGCTCCAGCCCGCCGACGAGTTTGATCACCTGGTCGATAGGCATGTCGTAGCGCAGCACGCCCGATATCAGTTTGGCGTAGTTCCAGTATTCGGGATTGAACTTGTCCGACAGTCCCTCGATGGTGGTCTTGTAGCCGCGCTTGTTGATAAACTGGAAGTCGTAGCGCTTGTTGCCCTTTTCGTCCACCGCCTTTATGATCTTGCCTTTGGTCACCGACTTGGGGCAGAAAATGCCGTCATCGTCGTCGGCCAGGCCGGTGAATATCTCGTAGGGGCGTCCGTTCATCAGACCCACGAAGGCGATCCATTTTTCTTTGTTGTTCTGGAATCTCACTACGTCGGCCTCCAGCTCCATCGGGCGCTTGGCCGCGTGGGGCACATGTGTGGCAGCTCCCGCCGTGTCTTTCTTTTTGTTGATGGATACGAGCACACCCGATCGTGAGCCGTCGCGGTAGACGGTGCATCCCTTGCATCCCGAGCGCCACGCCTCTACGTAAAGCTGGTTGACGAGGCTCTCGCTTACGTCCGACGGCAGATTGATGGTCACCGATATGCTGTGGTCCACCCACTTCTGGATGCGTCCCTGCATCCTCACCTTCTCAAGCCAGTCGACATCGTTCGAAGTCGCCTTCCAGTAGGGCGAGCGGACCGTTATTTCGTCGAGCTGCTCCTGTGTGTAGTCCTGACGCACCTCTATGCCGGCGGCCTGCATCCATGTGAGGAATTTGGGATGATACACGATGTATTCCTCGAAGGCGTCACCGCTGTCGTCGACGAAGTCCACCCTGACGTCGGTGTCGTTGGGGTTCACCTTGCGGCGGCGCTTGTAGACGGGCATGAACACCGGCTCGATGCCCGATGTGGTCTGCGTCATGAGGCTTGTGGTGCCTGTGGGCGCTATGGTCAGGCATGCTATGTTGCGCCGTCCGTGCTTGGCCATGTCGGCGTAGAGCTGCGGATCGGCCTCTTTCAGGCGCATTATGTAGGGGTTGTTTTTCTCGCGTTCGGTGTCGTAGATCTCGAATGCTCCGCGCTGGCGGGCCAGTTCCACCGATGCGCGGTAGGCGGCCAGGGCGAGCGAGCGGTGCACGAGTTCGGAGAAGTCGGTCGCTTCAGGGGTGCCGTAGCGCAGACCCAGCGCGGCGAGCATGTCGCCTTCGCCGGTGGTGCCCACTCCGGTGCGTCGGCCCATGAGGGTCTTGCGGCGTATCTTCTGCCACAGGGCAAGCTCGGTCTGCTTCACCTCGGCTGTTTCGGGGTCTGATGCGATCTTCTCGATTATGGCGTCGATCTTCTCGGCCTCAAGGTCGATTATGTCGTCCATGATGCGCTGTGCGGCGCCCACGTGTGCCGCAAACTTGTCGAAGTCGAATCGTGCGTGGTCGGTGAACGGGCCGTCGACATACGAGTAGAGGTTGATGGCCAGCAGGCGGCAGCTGTCGTAGGGGCAGAGGGGTATCTCTCCGCATGGATTGGTGGAGATGGTGCGGAAGCCGAGGTCGGCATAGCAGTCGGGCACCGACTCGCGTATGATGGTGTCCCAGAAGAGCACTCCCGGCTCGGCCGATTTCCAGGCGTTGTGCACTATCTTGTTCCAGAGCCGGGCGGCATCCACCTGATGTGTAGTCTCCGGATCGGGGGAGTCGGTGGGGAAGCTCTGGCAATAGGTGGTGCCGTCGATGGCGGCCTGCATGAAGGCGTCGTCGATGCGCACCGACACGTTGGCGCCGGTCACCTTGCCTTCGGTCATCTTGGCGTCGATGAATTTCTCCGAGTCGGGATGCTTGATGCTGACAGTCAGCATAAGGGCGCCGCGTCGGCCGTCCTGGGCCACCTCGCGGGTGGAGTTGCTGTAGCGTTCCATGAACGGCACGAGACCCGTCGAGGTCAGCGCCGAGTTTTTCACCGGCGTGCCCTTGGGACGTATGTGGGTGAGGTCGTGTCCGACACCGCCGCGGCGTTTCATGAGCTGCACCTGCTCCTCGTCGATCTTGATGACGCCGCCGTAGCTGTCGGGATTGCCGTCGAGGCCTATCACGAAGCAGTTGCTCAGCGATGCCACCTGATAGTTGTTGCCGATGCCTGTCATGGGGCTGCCCTGGGGCACTATGTAGCGGAAATGGTCGAGAAGTTCGGTCACGCGCTCGTGCTGCATCGGCTCGGGATATTTGTTCTCGATGCGCACGATCTCGTCGGCCAGACGACGGTGCATGTCGGCCGGAGTGCGTTCATAGATATTGCCGTAGGAGTCTTTGAGCGCATATTTGCTGACCCATACGCGGGCGGCAAGCTCATCGCCGCCGAAATATTCAAGGGTGGCCTCATAGGCCTCGTCGTAGGTGTAGGTGTTCTTTTCCACTGCTTGAGGGGGTTGTGTTTTTTAGGTCTGCAAAGTTACGAAATAATTGAGTAACTTTGCAGACAAAAAGATGCTTATGCCTACAGATACATTTTTCACACGGCGCCGCACTGTGCGCCGTTATTCCGACCGTCAGCTGTCCGACGACACTCTGCGCGAGCTGTTCGAAGAGGCTTCCCATGCCCCCACCACCGGCAATATGCAGCTCTATTCGGCGGTGGTCACGCGGTCTGCCGAAATGAAGCGCCGGCTGGCTCCGATGCACTTCGGGCAGCCGCAGCTTCAGGGCTGTCAGGCGGCGGTCACGGTGTGCGCCGATCTGCGCCGCTTCACGCGCTGGTGTGAGATTTCCGGCACCGAAGCCGGATTCGACAATCTGCAGATGTTTTTCGCCGGTGTGCTCGATGCGGCGATGTTCGCACAGCAGCTGTGCACGGCGGCCGAAGGCCGCGGGCTGGGCACATGCTATCTCGGCACCACTACCTATAATGCTCCCGAAATAGCCGAGGCTCTGTCGCTGCCGCAGCTCGTGGTGCCCGTCACCACGGTGACCGTCGGCTATCCCGACGAGTGTCCCGCCGATCCCGGACGCCTGCCTGTCGAGGCCATAATGCATCAGGAGAGCTACGAGGACTTCTCCGATTCCCGTCTCCGCGAGCTGTATGCTGCCAAGGAGGCCCGCGAGGATTCGCGGCGGTTTGTCGAGGAAAACTCGCTTGAGAATCTCGCGCAGGTATTCACCCGGGTGCGCTATCCGCGGGAATCCAACGAACGCTTCTCGGAGTCGTTTGCGGCTTTTATACGCAAGGCCGGCATCAATTTCTGAACATCACTAACGCACATACACCGACAATGAAACGTCAGGATTTTGAAATAATGGCGCCCGTGGGTTCCTATGAGTCGCTTCAGGCGGCCATCAGGGCCGGAGCCGACGCTGTCTACTTCGGAGTGGAGGGGCTCAACATGCGCTCGCGGTCGAGCGCCAATTTCACTCTCGACGATCTCCGCCGCATAGTATCGCTCTGCTCTCATGCGGGGGTGAAGACATATCTTACCGTCAACACTATCATCTACGACGACGACATACCGCTGCTCCACGATATCGTCGACGCTGCGGCTCAGGCGGGCATCTCGGCCATCATTGCGGCCGATCCGGCGGCCATATCCTGCGCCCGGAGCAAGGGCGTGGAGGTGCATATATCCACGCAGGCCAATATTTCCAACATCGAGGCGGTGGAGATGTATGCGCAGTGGGCCGACGTCGTCGTTCTCGCCCGTGAACTGTCGCTCGACCGCGTGGAGGCCATCTACCGCGAGATCTGCTCGCGACCTGTGCTCGGCCCGTCGGGCAAGCCGGTGCGTATCGAGATGTTCTGCCACGGGGCGCTCTGCATGGCTGTCAGCGGCAAGTGCTACCTGAGCCTGCATGAGATGAATTCGTCGGCCAACCGGGGGGCATGCACCCAGATATGCCGCCGGTCATACACGGTCACCGACCGCGAGACAGGCGACCAGCTCGACATCGAAAACCAGTATATCATGTCGCCCAAGGATCTGTGTACGATCGGCTTTCTCGACCGTCTGGCCGATGCGGGCGTGAGGGTGCTGAAAATCGAGGGACGCGCCCGCGGACCCGAATACGTGGCCACCGTGGTCAGTGCCTACGACCGCGCGCTGCGCGCGCTGTGCGGCGAGGGAGTCTACGACCGGACGCTGGTCGACTCTCTGACAGCCGATCTCCGCAAGGTGTTCAACCGCGATTTCTGGGACGGCTATTATCTCGGCCGGCGTCTGGGAGAGTGGTCGGGCAAGTATGGTTCGTCGGCCACGCGTGTCAAGCACTATGCGGCCAAGGCGGTGAAGTGGTTCCCGCGCATCGGTGTAGGGGAGTTCATAATGGAGGCAGGCGAGCTGTGTGTCGGCGACGAGATCGTCATCACCGGGCCTGCCACGGGCGCACTGATCACCACCGTGAGCGAGATCCGCGTCGATCTCCGGCCGGTCGATAAAACGGTCAAGGGAGAGGCATTCTCCATCCCTCTCCCTTCCCGTGTCAGGCCTTCCGACCGTCTGTATGTCTGGCGTCAAACCGCTATGGCTGCGGCCAGCGGCGAAAAGTGACACCTGTCGATATCCGTCAGTATATCCGCCCTGCGATCACTGCCGCACGCTCTTTCCCTGCGGAGGCTGCGCGCTCAAGCATGGCGAGCATGACCGATTCGCTCGCCTCGGCCGACTGTGTGTAGCAGGCGGCCATCTCCGGATCGCTGCCTGCATATAGCCCGGCCAGTGTCCGGCGGCCGGCGGCGTGCGTGATCAGGCGTGCGGTCAGTCCGCGTTCGGCGTCGCTGAGCGACTCGGGAGTGTCTATGGCTATGATCTCTCCGTCGTCGGATACCACGGTGATGTATGGCGCCGCACTGGCTGCGGTCTGTGCTGCCGCAGCTCTCGCCGTCACGGCCAGCGCCTCGCGGTTGTCGGGGGTGAGCAGTCCGGGAGTTGATCGGCCAAGGCGTCTTCTGAGGGCGTTGTCGGCCAGTATTTCCGATATGATTGCGTCTATTGAGATTCCTGTCATTGTCTGGGGGCTTAATTGTTTCTGGAGCTGTTGGTGATGTGTTCTCTGTCAGGTGATCGGTTCTGTGCGTCGCAGGGAGCGTCGCCGCTGTCTTATCCGCTGATATAGCCTCAGGGCGGTCGATGGCTCGATGAAGAAGCCCGATGCGCCTCCGGCAAGCACGTGGGCAAGCGCTTCGCCGCGCCCTATTCCGCGTTTCTGTTGCAGCAGAGCCACTTTGCGCTCGATCTCTTCGCGGCGGCTCGCGGTCGACGGATGTTCGCGACGTCGGCGACGGGAGCTGACCGTCGGCCGGTGAAGATGGCGCATGGCTTGTTCATGGCTTAGATAATACGACGGCGCCGGCATCCGCGAGGCCTTCATGGCTATCTCGGCGGCTGTGAGCGAGCCGCCGCGGGCCGACTCCACCACCGTGCGGCAGGCGGCTATGAAGTCGCGGTCGCGCGGCGATAGAGTCTGATCCTTGGGTCGGTGTGTGGTTGGCATAGTCTTAAACGTGTGAAAAAGGTGTAAAGGGTGTGTGGTTGTGATGTCGGGTGATGCAAAGTTACGTCACAACATGGGCAAGAATACGACATCACCGCGTTAAAACAGATAAATAAGTGTAGCCGATGTGATAGTTTTTATTGCATGTCAGATGTCGGCTTCTGTTCTTGTTTCGCTTCGTATGCCGTCGATGAGGCGGTTGCGCGAGTCGACAAATGTAGCGAATGCCTCTATCAGGTCTATCAGTGCGGTGGTGGCGTTTCGTGTCCGGGCGTCGTAGAGGGCTGCCGAGGTGTTGCCGGTGGTGTCGCGTCCCTGCAGCGAGCTGTTCACCCCCGATATCTGTTCGAGCATGGAGGTCTGGATCTGGAGCATCTGGTGGGCGCCGCAGTCGCCCGACGTGGTGAGCTGCCGTGGTTCCGACGAGCGTTCCGACGGTTTGAAGGGCACTATGGCGCCGGGTCGGCTCCACAGATCGGCCAGATCGGCCCAGCTGAGGTCGGACGGAAGCCGGTCGGTGGGGAAGAGCAGCACCCCCTTGGCCGATACGCTCATGATCTTTTCCATCAGCGTGATCATGCGGTTGATGATGCGTTGCTGATCCACTACATCCTCCACAAAGGAGTGGATCTCGCCGTCGGTCAGCGGATACATCTTTATGGCGAACGGATGCCGCCCGTGCGGCCACGGGGAGTCGTATTCGGCCATGACCGTGCCGTCGGGGGCTATCCACCGGCAGTGCCACCGCAGGGTGTCGCAGCGCTTCCAGCTGATGGGTCGGTGTGTGTTGTTCGGTTTGGTAGCGGTGCGGTGTGATTTGCGGCGGCGGTTTATGCGACGGAGTTTGGCTTCCTCCTCCGGATCTACTGCAAACGCCGACCCGCTCTCCGGGTCATAGCAGCGTGTGATGCTGCGTGTTTCGAGTGTCCATAGCTCCACGGCTCTGCACCGGCCGGGCGATGAGGGGCGCATCATCTCCTCTATGGCTTCGGAGCTGTAGCCGGTGTCGCTTCGGTCAGCTCGGTTTATGTCCGGGTTTAGATATATCCGCTCTATTGCACGGCGTCGGGCGGTGTCGTGGCGTCCGAGTCTGACGGTCAGCTCCCGAAGGCTCATCTCGTGGATCATCCCTGCTACCTCTATGTCGGCGCCGCGCGGATCGAGGTAGCGGTTGACGAAGAAGCGTTCGGGACTGACATTGTCCACCCACACCCCCTCGCCGTCGAGCCGTTTCTCCGCCACCACGCGCTGCACCGCGCATCCCGATATCAGGAATTCTTCAAGCATTCTCGCATCCATTTCGCGCAGGCTGTTGCGGCGGGCTGTCGTGGCGTCGGTGCCGCAGTATTCCTGGCAGAAGTCACGCCGGTAAAGTCCCACTACGCTTTTCACGAGCTGCCTTATGAGATTGTTTGTCATCGGTCGTTCGCCTCCGTTTCCGGCTGCCTCGCCTTCGCTGACGGTCAGCCCCGACGGGAGTCTGACCGGATCCGACCACTGGTCGCCGTAGGTGTAGCGTTTCAGCCGCCGGCGCTGTTCGCGCAGCGTGCTTCCGGCCATCCATGCCGTCGCAGCGAGTTTCAGTGCGTTTTCGTCGTTATGCATTGTCATCATTTTTTAATTACAACATTCGGCGAGAGAGTGGAGCATGGCCGCGGTGAGCAGATATTCTCCGTCGGGTGGCATCACTACGGCCGTTATACGCTCGGCCGCGGGTCTGTCGCCGTCATAATCGCCATATAGGGTCAGATGCCCTCCGCCGTGATCCACGGCCACCGGTCGGCATCGCCCGGCGCGGCCGTAGGGGTTGCCTTGGTCGGCGGCCGCCTCGCTCTCCGGAGTGGTCATGAGTGCGTCGGCTCTCCATCCGCGCAGCCTCACGGTGGCGGCTCTTATGGCGCGTGCCGGCATATACAGGTCGCAGCTCGAATGGTCGTCGGCGCGTGCGGCGAGTGTGGCCGTGGTCGTGCAGTCGGTAAGCGGCAGATCAGCCGCGTCGGCGTCGGTCATCATCTCTTCGTAGCGCATCCGCAGGGTGGTCCGAAGCCATTGGTCGGCCACCGGGGCGTCCTCGCGCGTTATCTCGGTCTCTCCGTCTGCGTCGCCCGAAGGCTCCATGCAGCGCGCGAGTCTCACGCGCTGCAGGAGTTCATCTTCGGTCAGTCTGATCGTGACTGCCATAGGTCAGACGCTGCGGGTCACTCTGACGTGCGACTTCGGATGGCGCAGAGCCAGACAACTCGCTTCGGTGGCTACCACGGCTTCGGTGTTGCGCTGTCCCGATTTGCGCAGGTCGAGGCGCTCCACCTTGAAGGGTACGTGCACGTACTTCACCAGATACTCGGGGTCGATCACAAGGCCGTCGTACTCATGGCCGCACTGGTCGAACACTTCGGCATGGATCACGTAGAGCGAGCCGAACTTCGAGCGTATCTCCGAGAAGTCGATGCCCCAGTGGGTCACTTTGTCGGAGGCCTGCGCCACGCGGGTGTAGCTGATCTTGTTGAGGAGGGCTGTCAGTTCGCTCCCGGCCAGCAGCACTTTGCGTCCCGAGCCGGCGTTGGTGCCTGTGAACGCGCTCTTCATCAGGTCTATCAGAGTATTCTCGTTGATGGTCGTATAGCTGAAGTCGCTTCCGGCCTGGTTCCAGATGCCGCCGGTGAAGAGCACTTCGTCGGAGCGCAGCGGGTCGGTCACTCTGGCTTTGGTGCCGAATAGGAAGCTTTTCTCCATGCCCAGCCGCATGTCCATGATCGCTACCTCCTCCTGATCGCTGAAGGTCCACCCGGTTTCCTTGGCGCTCTGGCGGGCGAGAATGCTCTGTTCCACTTGAGCCTTAAATATTTGACAGTAGTTTCGGGCTTTGCGCGGAAGGGCTTCGAACTGAGGCGTCTGCACATCGAGCTCGGCTGCGGCGCGTCCCATTCTGACGAGGGTCTTGCCGTTGATCTCTTCGTCGGTTTCGCCGCTCTCTCCGGCGTTGACGGCTATCACGTGCAGTCCCTGACCGCCTTCGCCGCGCCCCACCACGTAGAGCACCAGCGCCGGAGCCGCTTCGCCGGAGCTGTCGGCCACACCCTTGGCACCCATCACCATTATGGTGTCGGTCGGGGCGAAGATGTTGTCGTTGTCGGTAGCTATCTCATACACCGTGCGGCCGCTGCCGTGCTGGTCGTTGAGCGCTTTCAGGTCGCCTATGCCGCGGGCGCTCTGGGCCTTGGTGTCGACCGAATAGTAGTCGACCACCATCGACGCGGCGCGGCGGGCGCCTATCATGCGCGAGATCTGGTCGACAGGAGTGGCCATCGGTCTGACGCGCGCCACGCGGCTGTCTACGTCGTTGCGAAGCAGATCGCCCGAGACTTCGCGGATGTTCACGGTGGTCAGCGGGCCGTCGGCCACGTGGGTGCCTCCGGCCATGCCGTCGGCTTTCACAGAAATTTCTCCCATAATTGTTCTTGGATTTAGTCGTATTATTAAATAGGTGTGTTTTGTTTTTGGCAGAGATCGTGATGCCGTCAGGTCAGTCCCATGCCGTAGGTCGTATGCGGGTCAGGAATTCGTTGTCAATCTCCAGTCGGCTCTGTCGCTCCTCCTCGGCGTCGGTCAGATGACGGTCCTCCCACATCGACCGGTGGCTCCGGTGCTGCAGCTGTTTTCTCTCCTCCTCGGCTCCCTCACGGCGTCCGCGTTCATACCCCTTGCTCTCGGCCTCGGCTATCATCCTTACCACCTCGGCGAGTTTCATGTCGCCGGCCGTAGGTGCGGACTCACTGTCCGGCGTGGCTCCGTCAGCTTCGGGCGGAATGCTGCCGGCTGGCGGATTTTCGCTGTCGGCCTGTTGCGGGTCACTCTGCTGCAGGCTCTCCCCTGTGGCTTTTGCCTGTTCTTCGGTCTGTTCTTCTTTCATAGTCGTTCGTGGTGTTGTGTTGTTTTGCGTTGACGATGCAAAATTACACCACGCCGGCCCCCTTTTCTCTGCGCGTTTGTCGCGTCTGTCGGTTCTCGGTCGATCCCTTGCAGCGGGTCATGATTGGGTTCACGGAAGCTCTGGGATCACCTGCTTCACCTCCTTGAACCAATACTCCCGCCCGTTGTCGAGTATCAGCCGCCCGGTGCGTTCCACCCGGGCTATGCCGGCTCTGAACACTTCGCCGCTCGCCGCATCCTCCCACAGATGCCGGCCCTCGCGGCGCCACAGCCTCGCGGCGTAGCTCCGCTCTATCTCGTCGGCACCGGCAGGGAGCATGGCCGTCAGCCGCGCCACGCGCTCCACCAGAAGCCGGGCTGTTGCGGCCGTATCATACTCCTCCCCTGTGAGCTGACGCATGCTCACCGGATTGGGGGCATCGCTCCGCCACACGCTCTGATTTACATTAAGCCCTATTCCGGCTATGGCGCGGCTTATGCGTCCGCCCTCGAGTCCGCATTCTATCAGTATGCCCGCTATCTTCTGTTGGCCGACGTAGATGTCGTTGGGCCACTTCACTTCGGCCTGAACCCCTGTCAGCTCGGCGACCACACCGGCCGTGGCTATCGCCACAGCTTCCGACACCATGAACTGCTCGCGGGCCTCAACACCCTCCGGACGCAGCATCACCGACAGTGTCACGTTCTGTCCCGCCTCGCTCTCCCAGCTGTTGCCGCGCTGTCCGCGTCCGGCAGTCTGGCGCCGCGCCATGATGGCGTAGCCGTGGGGCAGCGCTTCGCGGCGGTCGGTCTCGGTCATGACGCTGTTGGTTGAGCCGGCCTCGTCCACGATGGTCAGCAGTGCCTGATGTGTGCTGTCGCCGGCGGTCAGGCCGGTGCTTTGAGCGCTCTTTGCGTGTCGGTATGATTCGTGCATTTTCTACGTTGAATGAATTGTATTATATATGCAAAATTACGGAAAAATTACAATTTTCAAGAATTGACTGTTAAAATCGGAGAATTTATCGCTGTGTCCTTGCGAGATTTATTAAAAACGATTAAATTTGCGCTTTGATAATTTTCGTTGACACATTTTCACGTCTCTCTGTAGCCGGGTGTCGCGGAAGTTTCGCTCCGCTCCGTCGCTGACGGCAAGGAGCACGGATTCAGCCGCGTGACGCGGATTCCGGTGTTGACCAGTATTGACAGTCACATATTGTATAATTATTTTTTAGTATGAAAAAGTTGTTTTTGTTACTCATGACCGTGGCTATGTTTGCGGTTGCTTCCGCCCAGGAACGCACCGTGACGGGTCAGGTCGTCTACGCCGGCGACGGCGAGCCTCTTGTAGGCGCCTCTGTCCTTCCGATAGGAGGGGGCGTGGGATGCTCCACCGACATCGACGGTAATTTTACACTTAAAGTCGGTGCCAATGTGAAGCGGCTCAAAGTCAGCTACGTCGGCATGAAGACTGCTGAAGTCGACATCACATCCGGCAAGATGCTCATCAAGCTCGACGATGCCGAAAACCGACTCGACGAAGTCATGGTCGTGGCCTACGGTACCGCCACTAAGGAGGCATTCACCGGATCGGCCGCCGTCATCGACGCTTCGCAGATCGAGAAGTCGCAGGTCAGCAACGCGCTCAACGCCCTTAACTCGAAAGTGGCCGGCGTGCAGCTCACCAACGCTTCAGGAGCTCCCGGCACCACCACACCCACTATCCGTATCCGTGGTATCTCTTCGATCAACGCCGGCAACGCGCCGCTCGTGATCGTCGACGGAGCACCCTTCTCGGGCGATATGAACACCATCAACTCGCAGGATATAGCATCGATGACTGTGCTTAAGGATGCTGCTTCCAACGCGCTCTACGGTGCCCGTGGCGCCAACGGTGTCATCCTCATCACCACCAAAAAAGGACAGCTCGGAACGGGTGCCACTGTGACAGTCGACGCCAAATGGGGCGCCAACACACGTGCCACACAGGACTACGACCTCATCAAGGATCCCCGTCAGTACTACGAGGTCTACTACAGCGCCCTCAACCGCTACGCGATGGACAAGATGCAGCTCAGCTCGCAGGCGGCCTACCAGTGGGCCAACCAGAACCTCACCGCAGCCAACGACTACGGTCTCTGGTATCAGACCTACACCGCACCTCAGGGACAGTATCTCGTGGGTGAGAACGGTAAGTTCAACCCCGCCGCAACAAAAGGCTACATGCGCTCGTATCGCGGTGAGGAATACTGGATGGAGCCCGACAACTGGCTCGACGCTTCATATAAGAACACACTCCGTCAGGAGTACAACATGAGCGTGAGCAACGGCACCGACCAGACCTCATTCTATGCATCGGCCGGATTCCTCAACAACGAAGGTATCACACCAAACACCGGATTCAAACGCTTCACCGGGCGACTCTCGGCCGACACACAGGCCAAGTCGTGGCTCAAACTCGGCGGAAGCATGAGCTACACACACTACTCCGCATCGCGCATGTCGGAGGACGGAACGAGCAACTCGTCGGGCAACATATTCGCTGCAGCCACAGAGGTCGCTCCCATCTACCCCCTCTTCATCCGCAACGGACAGAAGGACATCATTATCGACCAGAACGGCATCAAGCGCTATGACTACGGCGACGGAGAGAACGCCGGACTCCAGCGTCCCGTGTTCGGACAGTCCAACGCTATCTCCAGCACTATTCTCGATACCAACAAATACAACGGCAACGCTCTCAGCGGCTCAGGTTTCGTGGAAATCCGCTTCCTCAAGGATTTCAAGTTTACATCCAACAACTCGGTTGACTACAACGAAACACGCTACAGCTCTATCACCAACCCCTACTACGGAGGATACGCTTCATCCAACGGTATAGTAACCAAGACCTCCACCCACCGTCTGAGCACCACATTCCAGCAGCTCCTCAACTGGAACCACATGTTCAACGGCGTGCACGAAGTGACCGCCCTCGTTGGCCACGAGTTCTACCAGGATAAGTACAACAACCTCTCGGCCAACCGCTCGAATATGTTCGATCCCTCCAACGACGAACTCGATGGAGCTATCCTCTCGGGTGAGTCTGGATCTTACCGCACCTATTACAACAACGAAGGCTGGCTCTTCCGCGGACAGTACAACTACGCTCAGAAATACTTCGGATCGGTTTCGTTCCGTCGCGACGCTTCATCGCGCTTCCACCCCGACAACCGCTGGGGCAACTTCTGGAGTGCCGGCGGAGCATGGATCATATCCAAGGAAAGCTTCTTCGACGTTTCGTGGGTCGACATGTTGAAAATCAAGTTCTCTTACGGTGAACAGGGTAATGATAATATCAACAACTTCCTCTACACCAACACCTACAACATTATAAACGGTTCGGGCATGCCCGCAGCCACCCCCGCCACCAAGGGCAACCCCGATATCTCCTGGGAGAAAAACGGCAACCTCAACGGCGGCGTCGAGTTCGACTTTTTCAACTCGCGCCTCTCGGGTAGCATCGAAGGCTTCTACCGCAAGACATCCGACATGCTCTCATGGTTCCCCCTCCCCCCGTCGTTCGGCTACACCGGCTACTGGGACAACATCGGCGACATGACCAACACCGGTATCGAGGTCGACCTCACCGGCACAATCATCAACACCCGCGACATCACCTGGAGCGTCAACGCCAACCTTACCTACTACAAAAACAAGATCTCCTACCTCCCCGAAGAGCGTAAGACGATGGATATCGACGGATATCGCGGATATTCATCCGGCACCCACTTCTACGGCGAGGGACTTCCCCTCTACAGCTACCGCATGTACCGCTACGCAGGTGTCAGTCAGGAGGACGGTACAGCTCTCTACTACCACAAGGTCCTTGACGAAAACAAACAGCCTACCGGTGAACTTGAAAAGGTTTCATACGACAAGCTGACCAACAATGACTACTTCATCCTCGACAGCGCTCTGCCTAAGGTCTACGGCGGATTCGGCACGCAGCTGACAGCCTACGGTTTCGACCTCTCGCTCGACTTCGGTTACTCGATCGGCGGCAAGGTCTATGACGGCCAGTACGCTCTCTTCATGGGCAATCCCACCTCAGGCTCGAAAGGCTACAACTGGCATGCCGACATTCTCAAGGCATGGACTCCCGAAAAACCCTCCAACTCCATACCGCGTCTGCAGTACGGCGACCTCTACGCCACTTCGACATCCGACCGTTTCCTCGAAAGCGCCGACTACCTGAGCCTCAACACCATCAACTTCGGATACACGCTGCCACAGAACATCACTGCCAAGATGTTCCTCACAAAACTCCGTGTCTATTTCCAGGCCGAGAACGTATGGCTTTGGACAAAGCGTCAGGGCATCGACCCCCGTCAGTCGCTCAGCGGCTCTATCAACAACACCTACTATGCGCCCATCCGCACACTCAGCGGTGGCCTGACAGTGACGTTCTAAACTTTTCAAACGAATTACACAATGAACAACATATTCAAGTCATTACTGGCTGCAGCAGTCGTAGCGCCCGCGCTTACCGGCTGCGTTGAGGAAACATTCCCCACCAGCGGAGCCACACAGGATCAGCTGGCCGCTTCCTCCAAGGCCACCGAGGCCCTCCTCTGGGCTATGCCGGCCTACTACAATACATTCGACATCATGGACAACGGTCAGGCCTACGACTGGGGCTACGGCGCGCTTATGCATGTCCGCGACGTCATGACCTCCGATTTCGCAGTTTGCGCTTCGGGCTACGACTGGTTCTCTGCATGGGAGCAGAATCAGTATATCGGTCCGATGTATATGCGCACGCAGTGGTACTGGAACTTCTACAACAAACAGGTGCTCACATGCAACAACCTCATGGCATCGCTTGATCTCGCCACTGCCGACGAGGCGCAGAAGACCTTCTACGGAGCCGGACTCGCTTTCCGCGCGTCGACATATCTCGACATGGCCCGCGTATATGAGTTCCTTCCCAACGACGGAACGTCATCGGTCAACCTCAACGGCAACGATGTCACCGGACTCACAGTGCCCATCGTCACTGAGACAACCACCGAGGCCGACTCGCGCAACAATCCCCGCGTCCCCCGTCAGAAGATGTTCGAGTTCATCATCGGCGACCTCGACCAGGCCGAGCAGCTCATCGCTTCCGGAGTTCAGACCTCCGACGGCTGGCACAACATCCCCGACCTCGCCGTGGTCTACGGACTCAAGGCACGCACATACATGTGGGTTGAGGACTATCCAAAGGCTGCAGAATATGCCCGCAAGGCCATCGACACCGGCAAGTACGCTCCGATGACCCGCGAAGAGTGGCTCAGCACCACCGACGGATTCAACAACTCCCAGCTCGGACGCTCATGGATGTGGTGCGCCAAGACTATGAAAGAGGACGCATGCGTGCAGTCGGGCATCCTCAACTGGACCGCATGGGCATCCAACGAGGCGCAGTACGGCTACGCCGCGGCAGGTCCCTACAACATGATCAGCGTCGCTCTCTACAACAAGATGAGCGACCGCGACTTCCGCAAGCTCTCATACAAGGCTCCCGAAGGTTCTGTCCTGGCAGGTCAGGAACCCGTTATCGATGCAGCTTTCGCAGCTACGCTTCCCGCCTACTCTTCGTTCAAGTTCCGTCCCGGAGCTGGTAATATCGACGACTACAATGTCGGATCGGCTACATGTCTGCCATTGATGCGTATCGAGGAAATGTATCTCATCGAGGCCGAGGCTGTGGCTCACACCGCTCCCGCGCAGGGCAAGCAGCTTCTTGAGGACTTCATGAAGACATATCGTTACAATGTTTACTCCTGCCGTGCTACTGACAAGGACGGTATTATCGACGAGATCTTCACCCAAAAGTGCATCGAGCTGTGGGGAGAGGGACAGACTTTCTTCGACTACAAGCGTCTCAACAAGCCTGTGATCCGCGGTTATGAAGGCACCAACTTCCAGCAGTCGGCACAGTTCAACACCACCACGCGGCCCGCATGGATGAACTTCTGTATCGTTGAAACCGAAGGCAACAACAACGAGGCTGTCAAGGACTGGAACAACCCCGATCCCTCTGACTGCTACCCCTCGCTCAAATACTAATCAAGCATCATAATACTTTTTAGAATATGAAATTCAACAAAATACTCGCTCTGCCGGCTCTGGCCCTCACTATGTGGGGACTCGGTGCCTGCACCGACGAGGTGAAATATGATCCCGCAGAGCAGCTCTCCACGCCGCAGGTCTATTTCCCCACAACAACACCGTCCGCTGTCGACATCGAGGAAAACCAGACATCCGTCACTGTCAACGTTGAGCGTGTCAACACTTCGGGAGCCATCACCGTGCCTGTCACTGCCACTGCTACAGTAGACGGAGAGGCCACCGACATCTTCACAGTGTCGAGCGTGGCTGCTTTCGCCGACGGATCGGCTACAGCTCCCATCTCCATCGACTTCGACTTCGCTAAGATCAAGCAGGAAACAAAGTACACCATTAGCCTTGCCATCGAGGGCGCCGACCTGACACCTTACGGCAAGTCGCAGCAGACCATCACGCTGCAGTATGCTCCCTGGACCGCATGGACTAAAGCCGGTGAGGCTGTATACACATGCTCTGCTTTCGGATTTACTGAGTCGCAGCCTGTTATGACACGTACGTCGCTTGTCAACCCGGATCTTCAGGAGTTCAAGTTCGCTGCCGGAACTCTTTTCCCAAAAGAGATACTTGTGCAGCTCAATAAGAAAACCAACATCGTTACTGTTCCGCGTCAGGCTACAGGCGCCAAGAATGGAGAATATGAGGTTCAGATCTGCGATTTGTACACCTTCACCACGCAAGTGGCTGGCGGGCTTGACTCGACTCCTTATGAGAAAACAAGCCGCTTCGACCAGGCTACAGGACTGATGACCATAAATATGGCTTATTTCTGGGACAAGGGTGCAGGACAGCTTGGATGGACTGGCCCGGATGGCTTCGACTATATGCAGCTCCCGGGATACCCTGACTATGAGATGATGGTCAGCAACGACGGTTCGTTCGTAAGCGAAGACAGCAAGGAGTATGCCATACTCAATGTTGTCAAGGGCGCTGATGTTGCCAACTACGCTTTCCGCATCTATCCCGGAGTGCTTGGCAATGCTGATATCGCCCAGAAAGTCGCCGATATAAAGGCCGCTATAGCAGCTGATACGGAAAGCCTCTACAGCGCAGGCAGAAGCTTTGAGATCCAGATGACCACGACCGGTTATTATACCGTTGTCATCCTCCCGGTCAATGCCGCCGGAGAGGCGCAGACCGAGTATGTCTATACGTTCCGTTATGAGATGCAGACTGTCGACTGGAATGCAGGATGGAAGACTGTTACTAAGGTTGTCGACGGCAACGAAGTGCCTGTGCAGGCTCTTTACAGCGATGCATTCTTCGCAGGTCTGATCATGCGTCAGCCCATGCAGTGGTTCGTTACCGTTCAGGAAAGCATCAAATACCCCGGTTACTACCGTATCGTTAAACCGTATGCAACAGAGCTTGACGAAGATGGAACCACAGTGGGAGATTACTACGGTTATCCCTGCGATCGCGGTCACTTCTACGTTTACATCGATGCTACCGATCCCGATAATGTTGTGGTAGAGCCCTCTTCCATAAGCATGGGCTTTGCAGTCGGAAGCGCTAAAAGCGGTAAGCTTGTCGATGGCACCAAGTTCGTGTTCCCCGCTCAAAGTGTAGGTATTTACAATGGCGTAGATCCTGCAACAGGAGAATATCTGTGGCGTTGCGCATGGAACGAAGAGTGTGCGATCCTTGATCTCGATCCGAAAGCCGACGATGAAGAAGAAGCTTCGGTTTCTTCTGTCAAAGTGCCTTACGCGGTTTCGGCCAAGCCCGCAGCTAAGGTTGCAGACCACGGTATGCCTGTGAAAGTTCGTAAGCCTATGTCAAAGACATATACTGTCAAGGCACTCTGAATCGATTATATGCAGTGACGGTGTCGGATCTGATGCCGTCAGTGTGTTGGACAAGCATTCTATACCTGTTGAGGGGCTGCGTCATGCGATGCAGCCCCTCTGTCTGTTTCCTCCTTTTTGCGTTCGAGGCATTCAGCCCAGGGTATGATTTTGCCGTTTAGGGAAACTTTCTGTAATTTTGCGATGTTTCTACTTGTGAGAAATTAATGACTCGCAAAATTGGCTATTAGTGATTTTTGAGAGTTACTTACCGTTTGTTAATCTATAATCCACTTCTAAATGAACTTCTTCCGACATCTTGTCATCCCGGCGCTTGCAGTGGCAGCTGTAGCCACTGGTTGCGGGCACCGCAGCGCAGCGCCGGCCACCGATCCGTCGGCATATATGCCGCTTGATTCAATAGCGCTTGCCGACTCGGTCAGCCGCGACGGATCGCAGGCATCGATCAATATCCGGCTCGTCTATCCTGTAGGAGGAGATGCCGCGGCCGACTCCATCCGTCAGTGGATAGCCGACGTCATGTCGGCGGCATCGGCCGGAGAATATGGCCCCACGGCCTTCACTGCCTCCGGAGCTGAGTCGGTCCCGTCGGTGGCGCGTGAAGTGGCCGATTCGCTTCTGGCCATGTCGGCTCGCGATTTCGCTTCCATGGGTCCCGAGCTGCCTGAGAGCAAAATGTCCTATACATTCGATTACGCTGCCGACACCGCTGCCGTCACCCCGGACTACGCCACGTTCTGTTTCAGCGGCTACACTTACCTCGGAGGTGCCCACGGCTCGGCATACGTCATCCCTGCTCTGTTCGCCCTCCCTTCAGGCCGGCAGATCACATGGGACTCTCTGATCGCTCCCGGAAAGCAGACCCAGTTGCTCGACATGATACGCCGCGCGCTCATGGAACAATACTTCGAGGTGTCGACCACCGAGGCATTGGCCGACATGCTCCTGGTCAGTCCGTCGGAGATACAGCTTCCCGCCGCCGGCCCGGCACTGACGCCACGCGGACTCGAAGTCATCTACCAGCAATATGAGATCGCACCCTACGCAGCCGGTATGCCCTCCTGCACCATCCCCATGGACGACCTCCGCCCCCTTCTCGACCCCTCCCTCCACCTCTGATCCCGCTCTCACTCTCTTCTCTCTCCTCTCTACTCTCTCCTCTCTACTCCGACAGAATATACGATTACTTCGATAGCTCTGATTACTCCGATCCCCCCGAAAAAATCCACGCCCGAAGGCTCTTGGCTCTCCGGGCGTGGAATTTTTTTATATTGCAGGCAGCGCGTCAGCGTATGAAAAGCAGCTCGCGGTATTTGGGCAGAGGCCACATCTCATTGTCGACCATCAGTTCAAGCTTGTCGATATGATAGCGGATAGTGTCCATGTGGGGCACCACACGGTCGTGGTAGGCCAGAGCCTTCTCGCGCTCCGACTCCAGACGGTTGGCCACACGGCGGTCGTCGACCATCGCGGCCACCTCCTCGCGTATGACGGTGATGTGCTGGGTGAGTTTCTCGATCGAGTCGGTCACCGAGGCGGTGAGATCCGTGCGGTCGATGCCAAACACCTGACGCATCTTCAGCACATTGTCGAGAAGTATCGACTGATACTGCGTGGCCACCGGTATCACATGGTTTATTGCCAGATCGCCGAGCACACGGGCCTCGATCTGCACTTTCTTGGTGTACATCTCCCATTTCACCTCGTTGCGGGCCGCAAGCTCCACTTCGGAAAACACTCCCGTGGTGCGGAACATATCCACCGACGATTTGCGCTGATAAGCGTCGAAAATCAGCGGCACCGACGTCTCGCAGTCAAGACCGCGGCGGGCAGCCTCCTCCTTCCATTCGTCTGAGTAGCCGTTGCCGTCGAAATGTATCGCTTTCGACGATTTGATCAGGATGCGGATCTCCTCAAGTATCGCGTCGTTCTGGCTCAGGCCGGAGGCCATCCGCTCGTCGACGGCTTTCTTGAAGAGTATGAGCTGCTCGGCTACGGCTGCGTTGAGCGCTATCATGGCGGCGCCGCAGTTGGCCGAAGAGCCGACGGCGCGGAATTCAAACCTGTTGCCGGTGAAGGCAAAGGGCGAAGTGCGGTTGCGGTCGGTGTTGTCGCGCATGATCTCCGGTATCTGACTCAGGTTCAGCTCCAGCTCCTTGCGTGCGGCCAGATTGGTAAGCTCGGCGTTGGTGGAGTGCTCGATGCGCTCAAGTATGCCGGCTATCTGCGAACCCATGAATATCGATATGATGGCCGGGGGAGCCTCGTTGGCGCCCAGACGGTGGGCGTTGGTGGCCGACATTATCGATGCCTTGAGCAGGGCGTTGTGGCGGTGTACGGCCGCCATCACGTTGACCGTGAAGGTCAGGAATCGCAGATTGTCGGTGTGGCTGCGGCCGGGAGCGAAGAGCAGGGTGCCCTTGTCAGTGCCGAGGCTCCAGTTGTTGTGTTTGCCCGAACCGTTGATGCCGGCGAAGGGCTTCTCGTGGAGAAGCACGCGGAAGTGGTGGCGGCGCGCCACCTCGGCCATCACCGACATGATCAGCTGGTTGTGGTCGTTGGCCAGATTGGCTTCCTCGAATACCGGCGCAAGCTCAAACTGGTTTGGGGCAACCTCGTTGTGGCGTGTCTTGGCGGGAATGCCGAGCTTGTGGCACTCTATCTCGAGGTCGAGCATGAACGCCTCCACGCGCGAAGGTATGGCACCGAAATAGTGATCCTCGAGCTGCTGGTTCTTGGCCGATTCATGCCCCATGAGGGTGCGGCCTGTGAGCATCAGGTCGGGACGCGCCGAGTAAAGGCTCTCGTCGACAAGAAAATACTCCTGTTCCCAGCCAAGATACGTGCGCACATGCTCCACATCCGGATCAAACATCTTCGCCACAGCGGTTGCCGCCTTGTCAACGCTGTTGAGCGCGCGGAGCAGGGGAGTCTTGTAGTCGAGGCTTTCGCCTGTATAGGATATGAATATGGTGGGTATGCACAGGGTGTTGCCTATGATGAAGGCCGGCGACGATATGTCCCATGCCGAATATCCGCGGGCCTCGAAGGTGTTGCGGATGCCGCCGTTGGGGAAGCTCGACGCGTCGGGCTCCTGCTGCACGAGCAGCTTGCCGTTGAAGCATTCGATCACTCCGCCCTTGCCGTCGTGCTCTATGAAGGAATCATGTTTCTCTGCGGTGGTTTCGGTCAGAGGCTGAAACCAGTGGGTATAGTGGCGAGCGCCGTTGTCGAGCGCCCAGCGCTTCATCCCTTCGGCCACGCTGTCGGCCACTTCACGCTGCAGAGGCTGTTTGTTGTCGATTGCGCTGCAGAGCGCCTGATAGGTGTCGGCCGGAAGGTATTCAAACATCTTCTGGCGGTTGAACACATACTTGCCGTAATACTTTTCGGGTCTTTCACTCGGGATTTCCACCGGATCGGCCTTGCGGTTAAACGCTTCATCGACCACTTTGAATCTCAATGATTCCATCTTTTCGTTAGCTTTAACGGTTAATATTTATTGTTGTTCCGGCTTTCGAGCTATCTACCGGCCGGGTCTTTTGTCATGATTGTCAGCCTGATTTTTTTTCTATAGGCGGAGCGCCGCGATGCGGCTTGCCGCCTCGGCTGTCGCTTCATGGGTGGCAAACGCTGTCAGACGCAGATAACCCTCGCCCGACGGGCCGAATCCGCAACCCGGAGTGCCCACCACGCGGCAGCGCTCCAGCAGCATGTCGAAAAAGCCCCACGACGTCATGCCGTCGGGAGTCCGCAGCCATATGTAAGGAGAGTCGGTTCCGCCATAGGCCTCCAGACCCGCTTCGCGCAGAGATGTCAGCAGTGTCGACGCATTGTGCTTGTAGTAGGCTATCGTTTCAGCCACCTGACGGCGCCCCTCCTCGGAGTAGATCGCCTCGGCGGCGCGCTGCGTCAGATACGATGCGCCGTTGAATTTCGTGGTCTGCCTCCGGAGCCACAGGCGGTGCAGGCTCACCTCACTGCCATCGGCAGCAAGGCCGCAAAGTTCGCGCGGTATCACCGTGTAGCCACACCGCAGGCCGGTGAAACCCGCCGTCTTGGAAAAACTTCTGAATTCTATCGCCACACGTCGCGCGCCCTCTATCTCATAGATCGAGCGCGGTACCTCGGGAGAGCTGACGAAGGCCTCGTAGGCGGCGTCAAACAATATCAGCGAACCCTCCCGGAGCGCATAGTCCACCCACACTTTCAGCTGGCTGCGGGTGAGCACGGTGCCGGTAGGATTGTTGGGAAAACAAAGGTAGATAACGTCGGGCCGCTCCGACGGCAGCGAGGGCGCGAATCCGTTCCCGGCCGTCACCGGCAGATATATGATGCGGCTCCAGCGTCCGTCGCTTCCGAGTGTGCCGGCGCGTCCGGCCATCACGTTGGTGTCGATATATACGGGATACACCGGATCGGTCATAGCCACCCGTGTGTCGGACGCAAGTATGTCGCCTATGTTTCCGGTGTCGCTCTTGGCGCCGTCGCTGACGAATATCTCGTCGGCGCTCACCTCTATTCCCCGGCTGCGGTAGTCACCCTCGGCTATCGCCTCGCGCAGGAAGCCATAGCCCTGTTCCGGACCGTAGCCGCGGAATGTCGCCGCCTCGCTCTCGTCGGCGGTGGCGCGATGCAGAGCCTCCGAGGCTGCGGGGCATATCGGCCGGGTCACATCGCCGATACCCATTCTGATGATCTTCTCGCCGGGATGAGACGCGGCGAACGCTTCCACCTTGCGGGCTATGTCGGAGAAGAGATAGGCCGACGGAAGCTTGGTGAAATTATCGTTGATATGTACCATTGTGTAAATCGTGTGTCAGTTTCTGATATAAGTGCCGGTAAACACTTCTGTGGCCGGCCCGGTCATCATCACGTGACCCCCTTCGCTCTCCGGCAGCCACTCTATCGTCAGCCGGCCGCCCGGCAGACTTATCTCGGCCTTGCGACCGGCCAGTCCGTTGGTTGCCGCCGCCACCAGTGTGGCGCAGGCGCCGGTGCCGCAGGCCATGGTCTCGCCTGAACCGCGTTCCCATACCCTCATCGTTATCCGGTCGGGTGCATCTGTGCGTGCAAACTCTATATTGGCGCGGTCGGGCCACATCGGGTGTCTTTCAAGTTCCGGGCCGTGGCCGAGCACCATTGCGTCGGAAAGATCGTCGGTGAATATCACTCCGTGGGGATTGCCCATCGACACGGCTGTCAGTCTGTGACGGCTGCCGTCGGGCAGCGCCACCTCGGTGTCGACGACACCCACCTCCGGGCGTCCCATGTCGACGGTGACGCTCTCCACCTTGCCGTCGGACCCTTTGCGGGCCATCAGCCGGCGTATGCCTGAAAGTGTTTCGAGAGTGAGGTCGGTGCGGTCGGTCAGCCCCTGGTCTATCACATACTTGGCTATGCAGCGCGAGGCGTTGCCACACATCCGGGCTTCCGAACCGTCGGCGTTGAATATTCGCATCCTGAAGTCGGCTTTGTCCGACGGACAGATCATCACTATTCCATCGCCGCCCACGCCTGTATGGCGGTCAGACATCTCCCTCGCCAGAGTGTCGGGGGATTCCGGTTCCGACTCCATGCAGTCAATATAGATGTAGTCGTTGCCGATGCCGTGCATCTTTGTGAATCTGATCTCTTCCACAGCAGGAAAATTGAAATTCGTAAAAATTAAGGCGCAAAATTAATCAAATAATTCAGAAATGACGTCGGACGACCATTTTTTAACGCAAAAAAAATCTACTCATTGCATCCTTGACGGCTTCTTCTGACGGTTTAGTGCCTTGGCTTAACGTTTTCGTTGTATGACAGTAAACGTTTTCTGGCAGATTTATTTGGTAAAAAAGTTTGAATTTTGGCAGTTTTGGCTGCAAAATGTTGCCGTTTGTTACAAAAATATTAATTTTGTGCGGTCGGATGGATGGTCCGGCTTGCGTTCAATTATGCCTCACGTTGCGCCTCAAGGCTGCGTGAGTAGTCTGTGTCAACACACGTAACCGAATTCATACGTTATGATGGATCATGAAATCAGTCGTTCACAGAAGCAGGATCTTCAGCGCTACGCTTCCGATTTCAGCAATTTTGGCGACGACTATTTTTTTGCACGCTTCGACAGGCTGCCGATCGAGGGTATTCTTTCGGGGACGCCGACGCGTGTGACCGGGCTGGCGATAATACTGATGCTCAAGGGCAGGATGACGGTCGATGTCAACCTTGCCACTTACGGTATGATACCCGACTCTGTGCTGCTTGTCGGGCCGGAAAGTCTATTTCAGCCTCGGCATATCGACGATGGCGACTTCGATATATGCCTGTTTTTCGTATCGCATGAATTCATGCGCGACATAAACCTGGATATCAATACGCTCAATTCCATTGGAGTGTCGGGAAACCACTCGCCGCTGATGCTGCTTACGCCCGAAGAGATGATGCTGCTCAGGCGATATTTTGCACTTGTTAAGGAGAATACGCGCGGCAACACCGAGGCCGTGTTCATCCGGTCTATAGCCCGATCCGTCATCGCGGCCGCATTCTATCAGCTCATGCAGTTCGGCAAGCGTCGCGAGGTGGCCGATGACTCGTCGGCAGAGCGGCCTTCGACACGCCGCCACAACTATGTCAAGGAGTTCATGCAGCTTGTCAGGGAATATCACCGCAGAGAGCGGTCCATCAGCTTCTATGCGTCTAAACTCTTCATATCGCCCAAATATCTGTCGATAGTGGTCAGAGAAGCCACCGGACGGCCGGCATCGGCCTGGATCGACGACTATGTGATACTCGAGGCCAAGAACCTGCTGCGCTTCTCCGGCAAGAACGTTCAGCAGATAGCATATGAACTCAACTTCACCAACCAGTCGTCGTTCGGCAAATATTTCAAGCACCTCACAGGCATGTCGCCCACGCAGTTTCAGCGCAGCTGACAGATCCCCGACAGACTATTGGCGAGGCCGCCCTGGCGTCGTATAACTATTGTTGGATATTGTTGGCTAAAAAAAACGCTTCTTGATGAACGTTGATTACGAAAATATCGTTACTTTTGTGAAATCAAGCGCGGGGTGGCATAGGAGCCCGGTGCTTGATGCGAAATTCAAGGATATATAATAGTTATAACTTCTTAATACTCTAAAAAAATGAACTTTCTGACCGACGAAAAACTCGTGATTGTTGGTGCCGCAGGCATGATCGGCTCCAACATGGCTCAGACCGCCCTCATGATGGGTCTGACCCCCAACATCTGTCTCTACGACCCCTATGCTCCCGCGCTCGAAGGAGTGGCCGAAGAGCTTTTCCACTGCGGATTCGAAGGCGTGAACATCACCTTCACTTCCGATATCAAGGAAGCCCTCACCGGAGCCAAATATATCGTCAACTCGGGCGGCGCAGCCCGTAAGGCCGGCATGACCCGCGAGGATCTCCTCGTCGGCAACGCCAAGATCGCCGAGCAGTTCGGTAAGGACGTCAAGGCCTACTGCCCCGACGTGAAGCACATCGTCGTGATCTTCAACCCCGCCGACATCACCGGTCTGATCACCCTGCTCTATGCCGGCCTCAAGCCCTCGCAGGTGACCACACTCGCCGCACTCGACAGCACACGCCTGCGCAGCGAGCTTGCCAAACAGTTCCACATCTCGCCCGACAAGATCGTCAACAGCCGCACTTACGGCGGACACGGCGAGCAGATGGCCGTTTATGCCTCCACTACAAAGGTCGACGGCAAGCCTCTGACCGAAATCATCGGCACAGCCGAATTCCCCGACAAGGCATGGGAAGAACTCCGTGTGCGCGTGGTGCAGGGCGGCAAGAACATCATCGACCTCCGCGGCCGCTCTTCGTTCCAGAGCCCCTCTTACATCTCTATCGAGATGATCGCCGCAGCCATGGGAGGCAAGCCCTTCACATGGCCCGCAGGATGCTACGTCGACGACGACCGCTTCAACCACATCATGATGGCTATGGAAACCGTCATTGACAAGGACGGCGTACACTGCAAGGAACCCCAGGGCACACCGCAGGAGCAGGCAGAGCTTGAGCAGAGCTACAAGCACCTCTGCACACTCCGCGACGAAGTGATCTCTCTGGGAGTGCTTCCCCCCGTCAACGAGTGGCACGCACTCAACCCCAACATCAAGTAAACCGTCACCACGGTCTTACATACCACTATGCAGAGCGGCCGCGCCATCGCGCGGCCGCTCTCGCTATATTCGCGTCAGCCGGGACACCTGATTGCACGTGACATTGGCACCCACGACATACCTCGCCGAACAGCGCCGGGCTCGGCTCTGCAGCCTTTGATTATTCTGATGGTTCCTATTACTCCGATGGCTCTGGCTGCTCCCGTCCTCCTATGGGCGAAGGTATTTGCAAGGAAATTATAGAAACGTTCCGTTAAGTAGCGTGATGTTACTGAACTTTATAATACTCAATATATCAATGTGATAATATTTGATGAATGTTCGATGTAACAAGGCTGTAACTGATTTAACTTTGTTTAACACAAAAACACTTGTAGAGCTGTAATTCTCCGTAACTTTGCATTGTCAACGAATTGTGACATCAGCGCTGACAAACCCGACATAACAACCCATTACACCTCTAAAACCTCACTACAATGGCTACAGCAAACTTTCAATCCAGACTCATGGGACTCCAGGCAAACCTCCTCAACTTCGCCTTCATGCTCACATCGAACCGCGACGATGCCTACGATCTGCTTCAGGATACCACGCTGAAAGCCCTCGACAACGCCGACAAATATGTCGAGAACACCAACTTCAAGGGATGGGTGTTCACCATCATGCGCAACATCTTCATCAACAACTACCGCCGCGTGGTGCGCTCGGCCACGGTCATCGACCAGACCGACGATCTCTACCATCTCAACCTCAGCCAGGACTCGGGTCTGGAAACTCCCGAAGGCTCGTTCGGCGCCAAGGAGATCACCGACGCCATCAACGAATTCCCCGACAAATACCGCATACCCTTTTCGATGCACGTGGCCGGCTACAAGTACGGCGAGATCGCCGAAAAGATGCAGTTGCCGCTGGGCACAATCAAGAGCCGCATATTCTTCGCGCGCCAACAGCTCCAGACACGCTTCGCCGACTACCGCTGAGCCGTCGGGTCGATGCAGATAAATGATTAAGAGAGTGTTTGAATTTAACACGAAGAAATAAATAGGGACTTCTTTCTATCCCCTCAAAGGTCTTTTCGGGCGATTTGCGTCAAGTTTCATCGGTCACGATGCCCGCATCGCTCCCTCATCAACTCACGCAAATCTCTCCGAAAATCCTCTTTGAGTGAATAGAAGTGAAATTCAAACAATCTCTAAAAAAAACGCAATCCCCGCCGGATGCCCTATGAGCGTCCGGCGGGGATTGTATTTGTGGGTCTGATTCGGAATTACTTCTTGAAAGCGTGGCGGTAGCCTTTCACTTTGTCCCATCCGCCGCGGGTGAAGTCGGGCACTTCCACGGGGGCGCTGCCGTTGGCAATCGAGATCTCCGACAGGGGAGTCAGAGCGCACCATTCAGCCAGGTCATACACGTCCATGTCGAGGGGCAGACCGTTGAGCAGGCAGTAGACGAGGCGATAGTCCATGATGTAGTCCATGCCGCCGTGGCCGCCTACCTTCTTGGCTACGTCGCCCACCTCGCGGATGATCGGGTGAGTGTATTTCTCCACCAGTGCGGCCTGCTGTTCGGGCGAGATGGCGCCGTGGGCCGAGAGGTTCTGATGGTCGGGAACTGTAGCCGAGTCGAGCTGTTCGGGCTCGAAGGCATACTGCGATACGGGATACTTGTTGGCGAAGCCCTTGGTGCCGGTCAGCTGGTACATGCGGCTGTAGGGGCGCGGGTTCACGACGTCGTGCTGTATCTGGATGGTCTTGCCGTTGGCGGTGCGAATCATTGTCATTGTGTGGTCGCCGTTGGCAAATGTGTCGGCCTCTTCGCCGAACATCTTCTTCCATGCGGCCGGACCGTTGACAGCCTTGGTGTCCATGGCCACGAGAGTGGTCATGCGGTCGCCGCGGTGGATGTCGAGCAGCTGGCAGGCGGGGCCTACACCGTGGGTGGGATATACGTCGCCGCGACGCTCCTTGTTGAACTCAAGGCGCCAGTTGTTGGCATAGGCAGGCCAGAATTCGTCAAGATTGTGGATATAAGAACCTTCGGTGTGGAGCACCTCGCCGAACAGACCCTGCTGGGCCATGTTGAGGGTGTTCATTTCGAAGAAGTCATACACGCAGTTTTCGAGCATCATGCAGTGCTTGCGGGTTTTCTCCGAAGTGTTGATGAGATCCCAGATCTCTTCGAGGGTAGAAGCGGCAGGCACCTCTATGGCGGTGTGCTTGCCCTGCTCCATTGCATATAATGCTATGGGAGTGTGATGTTTCCAGTCGGTCACCACATATACCAGATCCACGTTGGGATCCTCACAGAGCTGTTTCCACGACTCTTCATCGCCGCCGTATGTGGCAACGGGGCCATAGTTGCGTGATGCATAGCGTGCCATTACTTTGTTGATACGGGCTGTGTCTATGTCGCAGATGGCTGTCACGCGTGCGCCGGGCACAAGGGTGAGACGGTTGGCGGCATCCGCTCCGCGCATGCCGAGTCCTACCACGCCGATGCGTACTGAATCCATCGGTTCGGCGGCGAAGCCGAGCATGTCGGTCTGTCCGGCCGGACGTTCGGGTACTTCGGTGACAATCGTGCGGTTGGCGTCGGCGGTGCCACACGATGCGAAGAGCGCCATCGCACAGAGCGAGGCTACCATAATACTCTTGAAGCTCATGTCTTGACTGATAATTGTTTTAAGGTGTTGATTGGTTTGTTGAAATTCGTAATGAATATTTTTACAAAGATAGCCATAATTTGTTATCCGACAGCGGTTCAGCTTTGAAAAAAATAGCACAGCCACCCCTGCGATGGAGTGGCTGTGCTATTATGGATTGTTTATTGTGAATATTGCCAGATAGTTACGGTATCGCGTCGTAGGCACGCAGAGCCTGCTCGAAGCGCGATTCCACGTCGGAGAGCAGATAGAGGCCGTCGGCGTTGCGCTCCAGTCCTTCGAGCGACAGCGGATACACCATCGGCGGGTTGTCGAGAGTTATCAGCTGCAGGTTGCGGAGCTGCTCGAGAGTCGGATACACGATGTTGATGTCGGCGTAGGTCTTGCCATCTTTGCCTTCGAATTTCTCCACCACGATCTTCGATCCTATCGGGGTCTTTTTCTCAATGGCGGCGGGCAGTTCGTAAGGCTCCACACCAAGGGCGGTGGCTACCGACGACAGATTGCTGTCGTGGCCTACGAGGAAGGTGAACCGGCGGTCGGGCGAGCGAAGTTCGTCATATATATACTGGATGAGCGGACGGGCCACGTTGACTGCAACGATCGGAGCTGTGAACAGGGCGTCCTGATACACGTCCTTGATATGGGCGAGACGTTCCCAGTCGGCGCGTGTCAGTTTGTGGCCGAAGGCTGCCTTGAGCGTGTCGGGTTCCTCATAATACTGGAGGATGAAGGCGTCGCTGGCGCCGTTGAGGGTCTTCAGGGCAGAGCCCGATTTCAGTCCCGGTTCCCGGAACTGCTCGAACACAAATTCCGTATCGTAGTTGTCGAGAGCCTTAAGCTTCGGATCGTTGTCCTTGGTCATCGGCGACTTGTCGACGTCGAGCACGTCGATGATCAGCTCATAGTCGGGGCGAAGCTGCTCGCTGATGCCGCGTATGCCGTTCTTGCCGCCCTGCTCGGCTATCTGTTTCATCGCGATGGCCACAAATTCGGGCGACACCTTCGTGAGCTGAGGGTTGAACAGAGGATCCATCTTCGAGGGCACGTAACGGTGGTTGACCTCCACGCCACCCACAGGCATGAAGCCCGAAGTGAAATACTGGGCGGTGGCAATGCAGCGCTGCATGGAGTTGGCCTGCACATTGACGTCGTCGGCCGACGGCTGATGGTTTTCGGGGAACAGACCGGCATCCTCGGCCCATTTGCGGAAATACTGGCCCATCATTGTCTCGACGGCGCCGCCGCGGAGGGTCAGTTCGCTTTTGGGCGCCGACCATACGGTCCACTGATGAGGGGTCATGCGTCCCAGATCGCTCTTGGAGTCCGACAGCGGAGAGCGGATGTTGTGGCGGCTGAGCACTACAGCTTCTTTAAGCTGATATTTCTGTTTGAATTCGGGTGAACGCTGCTGTTGGGCTACGCTTCCCAGAGGAAGTGAGAGGAGGATGGCTGCGAGAGCCGTGTTGAAGAGTTTCATGTTATTTTATGATTGTGAGTAAGTGAATGGTCGGATTCAATATCGGATTAATATCGGATTAATATCGGATTCAATATTACAAACAATGTGAACAAAAAAAGGTTTTAGCTTGTTAAAGTTTTATTAATTTTGCAATCTCTAACTAAAAACGGATATTTTTTCAATCAAATTAATAAAAAAATGAATGGAATTGCTAAAGTGATGACTGTCATGGCTATAGTTGCCATGCCGGCTCTGCAGGCAATGGCTGCCGACGACGAGCCCAAACTGACAGTAAAACCCACCGGACGTGTGCTTATGGACGGTGCTGTCTATCTTCCCGACGGCGACGGACTCGCCGACGGAGTGGCTCTCCCCGACATACGTATGGGTGTCAAGGCCTCATACGGCAAGTGGTCCGGAAAGATCGATGCCGGGTATTCGTTCAACAAGCTCAGCATGAAGGATGTCTATATACAGTATTCCTTCAACAGTGAGAACTATCTCCGTGCGGGCTACTTCGTTCATCAGTTCGGACTCAACGCCGCCACATCGTCGTCGATGAAGCCGCAGATGGAAGCCGCCACCACTGATACCTATTTCAATGCCACCGGACGTAATATCGGTCTGGAATATGTCCACGACTGCGGCCCGGCATTCCTTAGCTTCTCGGGCATCGTGGCCGGAACGTCGATGACCTCCCCCTCCAACGAGCAGGGCAAGGTGAGCGTCGGAGCGCTCAACCGTGCGGTGTGGCGCCCCTGTCACGCCACCGGACTCGTGGCGCAGGTGGGCATGTCGCTCTGGTATCAGTCGGCTCTCCACAAGGCAGAAACTGCCGAAGACGGAGAGACCGTCGCATCAAAGGGCTACTTCAACTGGTCGGCCGGATTTCCCACGCGTGTCAGCAAGGAGGGAATGCTTGGAGCCGATGTCACCAATGCAAAAGGAGTGTTCAAACTTTCGCCCGAATGGCTGCTCATGAAGGGACGCATCGCATGCGAGGGACAGTATTACTATATGAACGTGGCGCGCCGCACCGGATTCGAGTCATATCGCGCGCAGGGTGTCTACGGCCTGCTCCGCGGCATTCTCATCGGATCTGACTACGGCTACTCGCATGGCGACGCCGGACTCGCCACTCCCGGCAAGGGTACGCTCGAGATGGTGCTCGGCTACAACTACACCGATGCCAACCAGGGTCGCAGCGGCATACATGGCGGCATCTCCAACGATGCGTCGATGACACTCAACTACTACTTCAACAAGTATGTTATCGGACGTCTCCGCTACAGCTATACCGACGTGCGCTCCTCCGACGCGCAGCGCAACCGTCACGTCAACACCATACAGGCCCGCATTCAGATCCTGTTCTGACACGCGGCCTGACAATATCGATGAATTGAATTTTTCTATTGGGCGTGCTGCAGCGGGAGTTGCGGCACGCTCGTTTTTATAATTCAATTAATTATGTGGGCAAAAGATGTGATAAAGGATGCGGTGTGAGGGATCATTCGTTGTCGGTCGAGAGCATCGCCAGCAGCTTGCGGCGCGATTTCACCCTGATCTCGTGCTGGTCATACTCTATGATGCCGCGTTCGCGCATCGACTCCAGAGTGGAGATAAACGATGTGCGCTGCACTCCGAACAGCGAGTAGAGGTCGCGCTGGCGTCCGATGAGCTTCACGTCGGTGCCGCCGCGCTGTGTCAGCGCTATGATCCAGAAGGCTATGCGCTCCTCAAGCGATCCCGCAGCCACGGCGAGAACGCCGTCGATAGCTTTCTGGGCGTTGACCGACAGTGTGTTGAGGAAGTTGAACAGAAACACCTTGTCGGCGTTGAGTATATCCACATAGTCGTTCTTCGAGATCTGCATGATCCCGGCAGGCTCCATGGCCACCACTTCGGCCGGATACGTGGTGTTGCGGCCGAAAAGAAATTCGGGAGCTATCACGTTGGGAGCCTCCAGTGTCTGCGACACCTGAAACCGTCCGTTGGAGCTTGTCACAGTGGATCTGACCGAGCCTGATATCACGAATTTGATATGGGTGCATGGCTCGCCGCGCTCTATCACTCTCTCTCCTTCGAGATACTTCAGGAAGTGGAAGGGAGCGCGTCCCACCACCTCGCTGATGCGTTCACGGCTCACTCCGTTGAAGAGCGGCAGTCCCATCAGGATTTCATACATGCTGTCCATATCGTTGTGTCTTTGATAGATTAACACGCTGATTTTGATTAAAGTTCCCTCAGGCAGGCTATGTCTTTGCAGTCGGCGGTCATGTCCACGCCCGTGGGCACGACTGTCACGTAACCCCGGCCGAGCCAGTAGTTGTCGGTCGTGGAGTCGTCGGGATCGCGGTCCACGTATTCGCCGGTGAGCCGGTAGGCGGTGCGCCCGTCGGGAGCGGTTGTCTGCGAGTATTCGCCGATCCAGTGTCCCATGGATGCCCTGACGAGCTTTATCCCATTGGGTTTGCATCGGGCGGGGATGTTGACGTTCAGGCAGATGCCCGACGGCAGACCCGACGCGGCCACTCCGCGGGCTATCTCGTCGACATAGCGGCCACACTCGCTGAAGTCGGCGTCGGCGTGATGGTCGAGCAGCGAGAATCCCACCGACGGGATGCCGAGCGTGCACCCTTCGATCACGGCGCCCATTGTGCCGGAGTACAGCACCGAGTTGCCCGAGTTTGAGCCGTGGTTGATGCCCGACAGTATCAGGTCGGGACGGCGCTCTCTGAAGAGGGCGTGCATCGCGAGCTTCACGCAGTCCACCGGTGTGCCGTTGACCGACCACACCTGAGCGCCCTCTTCGTCGGCCCGGCGGGTAATATACAATTCGCTGTTCACCGTTATGGCCGACGATTGACCCGATCGGGGGCCGTCGGGAGCCACCGTCACCACATCGGCCCAGCGGCCGACGCATTTGGCCAGATACCTGATGCCTGCGGCCTCGAAGCCGTCGTCGTTGGTTATGAGTATGAGTGTGCGCTGATCCATCTTTTTTCGGTTAGTGATGACAAAGTTACAAAATATCCGCCGATTTTGTTTAATTTTGTCGCGCCGCAGAGTGCTCGCTGCGGTTAAATTGGATTAATTGGAATGTGATAAGTGATTCGCGGCAAGCCACGGGTTACTGATGAGCTTAATAATGTCAACTGATTTTTAAGAGTTACTTAAGATTTACAATATGATACAGCGTGTTCAATCTCTCTGGCTTCTTGCTGCCGTGGCCGTCATGGCGGTGTTCTGTGTTCTCCCCTTCGGCTCTGTGGCCGGAAAGGCTATTGAAGTGGCTTCCGACATATTTGTGCTCGTGCCGGCGCTCGTTTCGGCGCTGCTATGCCTCGTGGCGATATTCCTCTACCGCAGCCACGGGCGTCAGAAGGCTGTGATAGTCGCTTCGATGGCGTTCGCGATCATATCTGAGGCGTTTGCGCTTGTAGGGGTGCTCGTTGCCGACGGAGCCGGCTTCTCATCTCTCTCATGGGCACTGCTGCTCCCTCCGGCGGCTGTCGTGGCTCAGATTGCAGCGTGGCGCGGTGTGAATGCCGACCAGCGGCTGCTCCGTTCCTACGATCGTCTGCGCTGATCCGTCGCCCCCTTTACATTGACCGGAGTATGTCGAGCGACTTCACCCCCTCCAGACGGGTGTGGTGGAGAGAGTAGAACTGCATTATACGGTCGAGCACGGCGTTGCGTGCCGCGCGGTCGAAACTGTATAGATGCATGTTGGCATACGTCATCCGGCAAAGAGCCGCAGCCACCCGCGCCTCGTCGCTGCCGATCCACCTGTTGTGGAGCGGGGCGCTGAGACGCCAGATGCCGTCGGCCATGTCAAACACCATGCCGCTCCTGTAGGCTCCCGCGTCGGGCTCTATCCCCAGACACACGGCCAGACCCCTCAGAAAAGCTATGTGATAGTTGGACGTGCGCTCGCGGGGCAGCTCGTCGAGCACCGCCACCGACTGCGCCACGAAGTCAAACGTCTGCGCGTCAGGCTGGCTGCTGCGAAGCACTATCCCCAGCACCTCCGCCAGAAACATCGCCACAGTCTGCTTTACCGGCGACGAAATAACCCCGTGCATAGGTCGCAGAGGCCTGACTGACATTATGCGGCTCACATCGCGCCCCGGCACGATGTCGGCCACGCACTCCACCACCGACATGGGCTGCAGCAAAGCCCTGCGACGGCTCGCCTCGCGCCCTTTGCCGCCGCGCACGAGCAGCGACATGAACCCGCGGCTGCGCGTGTAGGCCGAGAGTATCGAGCGGTCGTCGGCGTAGGCCACTGTCCTCAATGCTATCATATGTAAGGTTTCCTGCATGGTCGTCGTGGAGCGGGGTAGTTCAGTGTCGGTCGTTGCAGTCCACTAATCCGAGCGACTCAAGTATGTAGCGGGCCACAGATTCCTCGCTGTTTGGCCCTATCACCGTGTCGGCGCGTTCTATCACCTCCGGCATGGCGTTGGCCACGGCCACAGCCTCGTCGGCCACCTCCATCATCGGCAGGTCGTTGAGATTGTCGCCGAACACCGTCACCCACTCCGCGCCGGTGCGTTCGGCCATCGCCCTCACCGCTGCGGCCTTCGACACTCCCTGTGCGAACACCTCCAGCACTCCCTGGCGCGGATCATAATTGTCGGGATAGGCTTGCACGGTCAGACCGATGGAGAGACGCATCGTTTCGCCAAGCTTCATCACATCCTCCACCGGACCCATGGCCAGCAGCAGCATCGTGGCGTCGAAACTCGATGTCGGAGCCATCTCGCTGTGGAAGTGAAACTGCTTGAGCAACAGCTGCGACCGGTCACGGATAAACCGTTGCTCAAGCGGCGAGATGTCGCCCACATGGTGCACGTGGAGCATACCGTCGTCGGTCAGATTATACACAAACGGACTCAATCCCGCGCTCAGGCACAGCCTGTAGGCCTCCCCGGCCAGATCCGGGGCTATCGGATGCGGATCGGCATAGCAGCGGTGCGGGCGATCCCACAGCGCGGCGCCGGTCATAACTATCAGCGGCAGGCGCGTGAAAGTGTGTGCGAGTATGCGATCCACCGTCGCCGGAGTCCGCGCGGTGGCCACGGTGATGAGAGCGCCCATGTGCGACAGGTCGGAGATCACCCTCGCGGTCATCGGAGGCACACGCCCCTCATTGTCCAGAAGCGTACCGTCGAGGTCGGTGACAAACAGATGTCGTCGCGCGGCCTCGCATAGCATGTCAGAATGCGTTACATCGTCCATTGTCAGATATATTGCAGATATTGCGGATATAGTGTTGTAGATGTAGCAGATATGTTTTGCAAATGTTGCAGATATTGGGTCGTGACTGATCGTTGGCGGCATGAATCCCACATATCCGCCCTATGCACCCGCAAAATTAGCCATTTTCTCCAATATATCCAACCCCACCAAGGCGATGCTCACCCACCTCTCCCCCTCTCCTCCCGCGCTGCCCCCTCGGTGCGGCCTCGTACCCTCCGGGACTCGCCGCGCGTGGTGTGCGGACTCTCCTTTCCGGGGTCTCCGCCTCGCTCGGCCACCGCTCCGCTACGCGTCCGGCGTCCTCCCTCCGCTCCGAACCCCGGTTACTGACTGCCCGCACGCTCCGCGGCTCCGTCCCTCCCCGCCTTCACGATCGCCTCCCTCCACTCCGCCGTCAGGGGGGAGTGGTCGTAGACCACCGACCTTTGTAAGCCCCGCCATGACGCCCATAGGGCGGCTTGGTGGGGTGTGAGTCATACCGCATACGGATCTTCGTAGATGAGCCGCAGGGACAGGTCGCCCCATCCCCCGCGCTTAGCCCCCTTGCGTCCTCTCTCCTCCCTGCCGGATGGCGTTGACGCCCTCGGCACCCCTTGCGCGCCCTTGCCCCTCTCCCTGCCGGATGGCGTTTACGCCCTCGGAGCCGCGGAGCGTGCGAGATCAGCCGCCCCGCGCCAGCCCAGGGGAAAAACGCAGAGGGCGCTGTGCCCATCGGCACAGCGCCCTCCGTCTATAGGATGATCGTTCAGATTCTCACCTTCACGGCCTTGCCGTCGGGAGTGCGCACGATGTAGATGCCGCTTGCAAGACCGGTCGGCCGCACGCGGCGTCCGGCTATGTCATACACCTCCGAACCCGCCGGAGCCACGATGTCGTTGCCCTCGGCACGCACCGACTCCTGACGGTCGGCGTCCACGTCCTCGATGCCGGTCACCACAGGCACCACCCACACGTTGGTCTCGTAGGTCTGGCTTGCCGGACGGCCGCCTATCACCATCACCGCGATGATCACGCCGCTCTCCTTCATCACCACCGGACCGTCATATCTGACGCCCTCGCCGGGGAGCTTCTTGCCAGCCTCGGTAGTGTAGTAGATAGTGCCGCCGGCCACCGGGGTCACAGCCTCGATCGTCACCTTCACGAAGCCCTCTTCGGTCACCTCCTGGCTGAACTGCAGGCTGTTGCCTGTAGTCTCGATGTCGTCGGGAGTAGCCTCCTTCACCATCACCAGCATACGGCTGACAGGGCCGCGGCCCATGCCCGGAGCCTTGGCGCACGCATATAGCATCGTCTCCTCCTCGAATGTCAGCTTCTGGCCGGCGGTGTATCGCTTGTCGCAGCCGGCGGTGCCGGTGGAATACCATATCTCCGATCCGGCGGCAGCGGTGATGGTCACAGTGGTCATGCCCGGCTCGGCGTTGACGCTGAACTCCACGTCGCCGCTCATCGTCGCCGGAGTGAGTATCACGTGAGTGTGGTCGCTCTCGGCCATGCCCTCGGCCTGCGACTTGGCGTGGATCTTCTCCTGGCCGGTGATTATGAACGGACGCTGATACGTGTACCACGTAGCCTTGCTCTCGTCCGTCTCCTCGCTTTCGAGCCAGTAGTAGATCGTGGCGTTGTGGCCGGTGGTGGAGAGGCTCACCTCGGTCATGCCGTTGAACGTGGCGCGTATGTCGCCGTTCTCGTCGGTCACGGGTTCTTCAGCCAGATTGGTCATTTCGGCGGTCACGGGAGCGGAGCGGGTCACGCGCACGGCGCTCATCGGCCAGAACTCCACGGTCGACTCCACAGTCGGCTCGCTGTCGGCATCCTCCGGGTCGGAGGGCACGGTGCGTAGCTCGCCGAGCATCACGAAGCCGGTGATGTTGTACGTCTCGCCGTCCTGAAGCGTCTCGCCCGTGGGATTCCCCTCGGCGTCGGTCACCTCTACCTCGCCCAGCAGACCCGCCATCAGCGGATGCGTCTGACCGTCCGACAGCTCGGTGATGGTCCATTCCCCGCTTCTGCCGCCGGCCGCGTTGACGCGGACGTTGCTTATCCTTACCAGACGGCGGGCATTGGCGGCCGATATGCTGCTCACCTCGTCGGGAGTGGCATTGATTACGCTCTCGCCGTCATCGGCCACGTTGCCGAACGTATGCTCATAGCCGGTGGCCACGGCCATGCGGTTGCCGTACTCGTCCACCTTGTAGCCCACGGTAAATCCTTTCAGATACTGTCCCGGCTCTACGGCCATGTTGCCCCAGCCGCCCTCGCGGTAGATAGGCAGGTAGTGGCCCACGCTTCCGGCCACAAACAGGTAGTCGCCACCCTTGGCCACAGCCTTGACGCTTGAAGTGAAGCGGTAGGCGTTACCCTCGCGGGCGGTGTTGAGGAAGTTGAGGATATATTGCACGTCGTTGCTCTGCTTGCGGAAGCGGCGCACCACCACGTCGCTCGGAGTCATGCCTGGATAGGAGGCGAAGGCGCGTATCTCCACGTCGTGGTCGGCGAGTTTCAGCTCGTCGGCGCCCTCTTCGTATTCATGGCGCGAGCCGAGATTCTGAAGCGGGTCGAGGCCGTCGATCGAATAGTGGATCGTCACCTTGTTATCCTCCGACTCATTGATGGCGGCTCCGTCGGTAGTGAACTTCACGGCATCCATCTTTATTGTGCCGGCCACAAACGGCTGCTCCGTCAGGGTCTTGTCGGCGATTCCGTCGAGATACACCTCCGGCATCGCCACCTTGGCCGAGCCTTCGAAGCTCAGCAGGGCGAAGGAGAATGTCTTGTCGGTGCCGTTGTCGGAGTCGAGGAGCACCACGCCCGTCAGATCGAAGCCGGTGTTCTCGGCGTAGGCCTCGGCGAAACCCGAGCGGCGGAACACGTCCATCCTCATACGCGGCGTGCCGTCGATCTGCAGAGTGTAGTTGTAGGGATACTCCTCGCGGTCGGCGCCGGTGTTGGTGGTGCGCTTCACCTCCACGCCCTTCAGTGTCACCAGGCGCATGCGGTGGATTTCCTCGAATAAGAAGTTGTCGGTCGGAGCGGCCTGGATCTCTTCAGGGGCGAAGCTGTAGGCGGCGTCGTGTTTATCCACCTTGAAAGTGCGTGCAAAGCCTGTCGATTCGCTCAGCAGGTTGCCGTTCTTGTGCTGAGGGTGTATCGCGAAGCCGGTGATCACGTCGTTTTTCTTCAGCGGGCGGGCCTCGCCGCCGTCGGGATCAGCCACGAGGGCATTCCAGCCGTTGGAGTTGTGTATCAGCATCCGGTGCATGTGCTCGGCCTCGATCAGCTCGGCCATGGGACTGTCGTTGTAGTCGCGCACATAGAGATACTCCGGAGTGATCTCCTCGACGATGGCCTTGCCGGTCATCTGGTAGTATTCGGTCTGCCCCGCATCAGGGTTGGCAAAGTTGGCAAATTCCTTGGTCTTGAACTCCTCGATCGAGGCTACCTTCTCCGGCGTGTGGAATATGAATTTCACCTTGGCCGGGTTAAGGCTTCTCATGCCGTTGAGTTCGCTCCAGATCACGCGCTTCACTGTGTTGTTGCTGCCGGTCGGGCGCTTTATGGTCAGAGTGTTGTTTGTGATCGGTTGGGTGTTGTTCCCTTCTTCGTTCGACGCCCAGCTGAACTTCGACTCGCCGTGGGCGTTGCCCGTGATCGTGAGCTTCACCTCGTCGCTGATGGCGTTGACGGCTACGAATCCGTCGGCGTCAGGCTGCCCGCTGATCGGGTTGGGAGCCGACAGATTGGGAGTGCCGGGGCACTGCAGGGTATTCTCCGTGGTCAGCAGAGCGAGCTGGCCGTTGAGCTGACCCACGAAACCGGTGGCGGCGAAGAGCTTAGTGCCCCCCTCGTCGGCTATGGCGGCCACCTTTTCCATATCATCCTGGAAGTCGTAGCCCTCCACCTTCAGACGGCTGTAGAGAGTCAGTTCGGTGCCGTCGGCGGTACGCACGCGGTTGCTGCCGAGCCATGTCAGCGAGCGCAGACGCATCTTGCGGTTGAAGTTGTCTACGCCGACGGTTGGCTGCTCCAGTATGTCGGCCGGAGCCTTGCCCGCAGTCGCCCATCCCTCTGTGGCTTCACTCGCCGGCAGATAGTCTGTATAGTCCTCCGAGCCGGGAGTCACCCATATCTCGGGCATCTTGTTCCCCTCGCCTGTTATGCTGTGGTAATATATGCGGCCTATCACGTCGCCTTTGATCAGGCGCGTCTTCGTGCCCCCCTCGGTGTCGGCATACTCCTCCAGTATCTTCGGCATCGACTGTGCGTTGACCACAAGTTTTATCGGGTTGCCCAACTGGTTCATCAGATACACGTAGTAGGTCTTCTTGCTGTTGACGGCAGCGGCGTCGGTCTCATACACGCCCATCACCTTCATTCCGTAGGCGTCGTCCTGTGTGAGTCTCACCAGAGCCTGCTGTGCTGGGCGGTAGTTTTCGTCGTGGAGCTTGTAGTCATCCACATAGATCGGCTCCACGTCGATCATGGCCCATTCGCCCGGAAGAGTGTGGGCCTTGTCGTTCTGTCTCACGTAGAGGCGTCCCGCCTTGCCGGCGTCCGCTCCACTGTTGCTGCCGAGAGCTATGACGCTTGTCTGATCCTGATTCTGAATCTCTGCGATCGGCGCGTTGCCCGGATCCGATCCCGGCCACGGCTTGCCATCCTCGGCTGCCACGAAGCAATACTCTATCGAGTAGCCGGGGCTGCTCTTTGTTGCCACTATCGAGCTGCTGCCCATATAGCTCAGGCTCGCCACACCGCCGCGGTCATTCCACGTGCCCTTGGCGCCACCCTCTACATTGAGCTTCAGCTCCGGAGCACCCGGCGCCTTCCGCACAAGCTTCACAGTCACGATGTCACTCGTCAGGTAATCCTCCTCTCCGGCTGTACCCTTCACAGCGCGCAGATGCAGATAGCACTCGTTGGAGTTGTTTGCAAACAGAGCGTGGCCATTGTGGAGGCTATTTTTTTCTGAAATTGCCAGCCAGTGGTTCTGTTGTGGAAATTGTTTTTCGTCACATTCGAAAATAGTGGCGTTACTGAACTCAGCTGTCTCAACATCGTAAACCGTGGGTTGTATGTTGATAAGATATTGCAGTTGTGCCTCTTTGGCTTCCACTACTGTGTTGTTGCCTGCATATCTGTCGACGACTTTTTTAGCGTATGACTGCTCGAAGTTGAGAAGCAGCTCGTTGCCGTTGAGATATATTGTCGGGCTTGCAGTATAAAATGCTTCCCATTTATCGTCGGCAACAGTTAACTGGTTGTTAAATGTAGCGAGATTATCAGTTTTATACATGAAGTCCTGTGAGAACTGTCTGATTTTCGGACTCGAAGGGCGGGTTGGAGCTATGCGCTTACAGTTTATGGTCAATATCATGCCCAGATTGCCCTCGCTGTCTATGCCTCTGGCTCTCAGCTCTGTGATCTGTCCGGGTATCGCTTTAGGCAGTATCACATCTCCACCGTTTGACGGGAGAGACTGCGAATTGACATCAGGGTCAGTATTGTTGAGAGTGTAGAGAATCTTGGAAGCGCCTTCAAGTTCATTGATTTTGATAGTGGCCTGTTGGCTGTCATATTCATAAACTCCTTCTTCAGCATTATAGTAAGGATACGTTCCCGGAGTGGTTGACAGTCCTGTAGTGTTGATTGTCGGTGCTTCCATCGGAGCATCCCACGTCACACCGATATAGTTCAAGCGAAAGGTGCTGGATCCTATTTCTTTATTTATTTTTTTAATAGTGATTTTTTGTGCAGGTATTTTAGGTGTATATATCAGATAATTTTCATTGTCTAATGACCATGTTCCTGAATTATAGTCATCGTATGACTCAAACCACTTGTTGATATCTTCAGTTGTGAAACTGGATATATGCTGTGAGTTTTTTGTGGCTGTCGCTTTGCCGATTTTGATGCTTTTTATAGGCATCTGCGGATTAGTGGACTCAATTGTCGCTTTTAATCCCTTATTGTATTCATTATGGTAAAAGAATAATAGACCAGTGTATTCGTTATTTGAAATAATAAGTGCGCTTAGTGATTTTGATGCGGTATTAAACAATCCTGATTTGTCATTGTTATAAAGATCTCTGAATTTAATGGTAAAGCCTTTTGTGGAGGATGAATTTGTAACCGTGAAGCCGAACACACTTTTAGCACTATTCCCTGTAAATGGGTTATCGAACACGCTGCTTGCAGAAGTGCTGTTGTTAGCAGTAGAACTGTATTGGATATTACTGCTGTATTCTGTTTTTATTTGATTACCAGATGCCTTCCTGCTATAGCATCCGGGTGCATACATGCCGGTGCCGTATGATAGTCGGAGGAATACTTCCTCTTCCTCCGCATGTAGATGCGGAGGGGCGAAGGCCAGAAAGGCCATCAGAATGAGTAAAAGTTTTTTCATAATCTTTCCTGATATTTGTTTTATTGAGAATTTCCCTGTTCTTGGAAGGAGAAGTCAGTATATGTTGTGGGGCGCCGAGGGGCGGGGCAGGGCTGTGTGTCAGCCCATTCACGTAGCTACACGACGATACGGCACGCAGCCGTTGTGCCGCGCGCCGTCATGGTGGTGGTGCATCTCAAAATATCGTGATGGTGGTAAACTGCTGCCGGTCTCTGCCTTGTCTCCGCATGCCCCCGCTCTGTCCGTGCGTAGCTCCGCTCTAAGGGCGCATTGTTTCGCTCTATCCGCGCATCTGTTATGGGTGCATTGCTCCGCTCCCTCCCGGCTATATGCTGGGGGGGGGTAAACTCCCTATGGCTCAAATAGATAGGCAAAAATTGCAGCATGCTAACGAATACTATTTTTTGCAAAATCAAACATTAATTCCACAAAAATGGAATCATATCACCACAAATTTACCTCAATCCACCCTCCTCCACCAAAAAAATCCCCCTCCCGCCACTACATTGTAACATCCCCCTCTCTCCTGTGCTGCCGTCCCGGCGCACTCCCCCGCCCGCGGCTCCGTCCCTTCCCGCCTGCGTCGCGCGCACTGTCGCCTCTACTACGGTTCCCGCTGACTACCTCTCTCCTCTCCCCGCCGGATGGCGTTAACGCTCTCGGAGCCCCGGAGGGGGCGGGCAGACGGAATCCCCGGTTCGGAGTGGCACGCCACCGCCTGCCACGCGTCAGCGGGGCAGGGGAGCGTGACGCGTAGACCGGGGGAAGGAGAGAGACGTTCCCACTCGGCCGAGCTGCGGAGCATGCGAGATCAGCCGCCCGCGCCAGCCCAGGCCGCCCACCTCGCTCTGCGCCCGCTCTATTATACACGACGTTGCGTCGCCCCCGGGGGGGGACGCAACGCAACGGTGATATGGATGAGAATATCAGTTGAGATCGATCTCTGCTATGGCTATCGCGGCGACGCCTGCCGTTGCGGCTGCGAGCAGCAGCGTGTTGAGTAGTTTCATAGTGTGTTATGTGTGATGGATGGAGTAGATTGGTTGATGTTCGGGTATCAGTGGTTTCTGACGGAGCGTATCTTCTCTGTCAGCACGTCGGCCTGGCGCTGTGCTCCAAGATCGGAGGGGTGCACATAGTCTACCCATGCGTCGGAGGGGTAGGCGAGTTCGTCGTGGCTCACGTAGTGGAGATCCTTCACCCCCCGGGCCTTCAGCTGCTCGTAGGCCTGACGCTGTCCGCGGTTGAGGCGCGTGTAGCAGTCGAGCTGCGCGGCGTTGGTCGGGGCGTTGCTGTAGCCGGCGTGCTCCACGAGTATTATCGGGGCGTCGCTGCTCTTGCGGAGCTGTGCCACGGCGGCAAGCACCAGGTCGCGGGCTTCGTCGGCGCTCTTCTGGGTCAGATTGGGCATGCAGTCGAGCACAAACATCTCGGCGTCGATCTCGGCTATCAGCGCGAGTACTTCCGGCTCAAGACGTCCGTTGCCCGAGAATCCGAGATTCACCACCGGATAGTCCGAGAGGTTGCGCCTGACGATATTGATCCACGACATGCCTGGACGCGAGGAGCAGGCGCCCTGCGCTATCGAGGTGCCGTAGACCACGATAGGCTTCTCGGTGCGCTTCGGCAGGAAGCTGAACCGCGAGCCTTCGGCCACGCCTATCTCCAGAGAGTCGATGGTGTTGTAGAGCGGCAGGTTGAGATGGTATTCGCGATTGGCTCCGCTAAGGTCGGAGGGGGCGAGAGCCGAGTAGCTGTATTGCACTTTGGGGCCGAACGAATAGCTGCCGAAGCAGAAATCCTGGCCGCCGACGGAGTCGATGCGGTAGAGATCGACTCCCGACACTCCCGTGGCGGGCATGTGGGGCATAGCCTGGGCACCGCTGATCTTGTAGCGCACGGTGATCGTCGGAGAGTTGGTGGTGAAGTAGAGAGCGAGTCCGGCCGAATTGCGGCTCAGATCCCACAGAGGCTTGCGCACCTGCGCCTCGGCGCGGTCGGGCATGCGCACATAGCTATGTCCTATCTCCGAGGTCCATGCCTGGTTCTGTACTGTCGGGTATCCGGCCTTCATCGGGTCGTTCCATGTAGTTGTCTGTGCCGATGCCGCTGCTGCAGTGAGCATCATGGCCGTGATGGCGAGTGATCTGATTGTTTTCATCGCGTGATTGGTATGTATTGTCGCGTTGTGGGTATTATTGTCTTGTCGCTTTCATTGCGCATGAAGTCAGTGTACGGTTTTATCATTATGTGGCCTGATTGCCGCATGATTTGTTGATTCAGGTAAGAAAAATTGTATAGTCGTCTTGCGACAGCCTGCCCCACCTACAAATTTACAAAATAATAGCGAAATCCCCACCCCGCCGCTCAAAAAAAACCGCCCTTCCCTCGCCTCTCTCCTCTCTCCTCGCTCCTGCACTTCTTTCCGCCACCTTTGCTTCTGCTCCGCGCCTCTTCCCGGCTTCTTCCTCTTTTCCCAGAGTGGCAGGGTGGTCGTAGGCCACCGACTTTTGTAAACCCCGCCATGACGCCCGTAGGGTGGCTTGGTGGGGTTGTGTAATCGGCCGCAGGCGGATCTTCGGAGATGAGCCGCAGGAGCAGTCTGCGCCTCTTCCGATCCGTCCCATCCAAACAAACAAAGCCGGCGGGCAACTCAGGGCTAAAACCCTGACTGCCCGCCGGCGGCGTGTCGTTATATCGGAGATATTATTCCGAAAGCTTCTCCTTGAGAGCTGCGAGAGCCTCCAGATCGCCAAGGGTGGTCTTCTCGATCGGAGTCGAGATCACCGGAGTCTCCTCCTGACGCTTTGTGGCGCGCTTGGCCTTGCGGGCCTCGTTGCGCTCTGCCTTGGCCTCATCTTCGAATATGCGGCTGTGGCTGAGGATGATGCGCTTGCTGTCCTTGTTGAATTCGATCACCTTGAAGTTGAGCTTCTCGTCAACCTGTGCCGAGGTGCCGTCCTCCTTCACGAGGTGCTTGGGAGTGGCGAAGCCCTCAACTCCGTAGGGGAGCTGGATCACGGCGCCCTTCTCTACCATCTCTACGATGGTGCCCTCGTGTACCGAACCTACGGTGAACACGGTCTCGAACACATCCCAGGGATTCTCTTCGAGCTGCTTGTGGCCGAGGCTCAGGCGACGGCTCTCCTTGTCGATCTCGAGCACCTGAACGTCGATGTCGGCGCCGATAGTGGTGAATTCGCTGGGGTGTTTCACCTTCTTGGTCCAGCTCAGGTCGGAGATGTGGATCAGGCCGTCTACGCCCTCCTCGATCTCGACGAATACGCCGAAGTTGGTGAAGTTGCGCACCTTGGCGGTGTGTTTCGAGCCAACCGGATAGCGCACTTCGATATCCTCCCAGGGATCCTTCTTAAGCTGCTTGATGCCGAGGCTCATCTTGCGGTCCTCGCGGTCGAGGTTGAGGATCACGGCCTCTACCTCGTCGCCGACCTTCATGAAGTCCTGAGCCGAACGCAGGTGCTGGCTCCACGACATCTCGCTGACATGGATCAGACCCTCTACGCCGGGGGCGATCTCTACGAATGCACCGTAGTCGGCCATAACCACTACGCGGCCCTTGACTTTGTCGCCGGCTTTGAGCTCCGAATCCAGAGCGTCCCAGGGATGGGGCATGAGCTGCTTCAGACCCAGGGCGATACGCTTCTTCTCGTCGTCGAAGTCGAGGATCACGACGTTGATCTTCTGGTCGAGCTGCACCACTTCCTCGGGGTGGCTTACGCGACCCCACGAAAGGTCGGTGATATGGATAAGTCCGTCGACGCCGCCCAGGTCGATGAACACACCGTAGGAGGTGATGTTCTTGACTGTGCCTTCGAGCACCTGACCCTTCTCGAGCTTGGCGATGATCTCGCGCTTCTGCTGCTCCAGCTCGGCCTCGATGAGAGCCTTGTGGCTGACAACGACGTTTTTGAATTCCTGATTGATTTTAACGACCTTGAACTCCATGGTCTTGCCCACGAAGATGTCGTAGTCGCGGATGGGACGGACGTCGATCTGCGAGCCGGGCAGGAATGCCTCGATGCCGAACACGTCGACGATCATGCCGCCTTTCGTACGGCACTTGATGTAGCCCTTGATGATTTCGTCCTTCTCCAGAGCCTCGTTGATGCGGTCCCACGAACGGGCTGCGCGAGCCTTGCGGTGGGAGAGGATAAGCTGGCCCTTCTTGTCCTCCTGGTTCTCGATGAAGACTTCCACCTTGTCGCCCACTTTGATGTCGGGGTTGTAGCGGAATTCGTTGAACGGGATGATGCCGTCGCTCTTGTAACCGATGTTCACCACGGCCTCACGCTTGTTGAGGGCGATGATGGTGCCTTCGATCACTTCTTTGTCCTTTACGGTGTTGAGGCTCTCGTCGTAGGTCTTCGTGAGCTCCTCGCGCGACTTGCCGGCATGGGTGTCGCCATTCTCAAATGCGTCCCAGTCGAAGTCTTCAACTGCTGTTTTGATTTCTTTTTCAGCCATTTAGGTTAGTTAATAAAAATGTTGGTTGTAGTTAATAAGTTAGACTTTATATTGACTTTACTTATTGCGCCGCAAAGATAGCGATTTTTTTTGAAACCACCTCATCTTTAGCGCATAAATCCACCGCATCGCATAAACCCACACTCTTCGCGGCAGTTTATGCCTTTATCGACAGATCGGGGTGGGTCAGAGGAGGGTGATGCGCACGCGCTTCCCTTTGAGTTTGTGGGGCGAGCAGGCGGCTATGACGGTGTCGGCGGCCTGTCGGGGGACGGCTATGAGGGTGGAGTGGTCGTTGACGGTTATCAAGCCTATGTCGCTCCCCTTTAGATCGGTGTGGGCTGTGATGTAGCCCACGGCGTCGCCCTTCGATATCTTTTCTTTGCGGCCGGCGTTGATGTGGAGGGTGGCCATCGGGGCCTGAATACCCCGTCCGTCGCGGGGAGCGGGCTGCCAGCGTCGGTCGGTGACCACATAGTCGGGTATGTTCTCCCCTTCGGCGGTGATGACATATACGGTGCCGTCGGCTCCGTTGCGCGCGGTGCGGCCGTTGCGGTGGGTCCAGTCGTCGGCGGTAGGGGGCATATGGTAGTGGACCACGGCGTCGATGCCACCCTCTATGTCGAGGCCGCGGGCGGCCAGGTCGGTGGCCACAAGCACCGGCACCGACCCTCCGCGCAGACGTGCTACGGCCGCTTCGCGATCGGTCTGCTGCAGGCCGCCGTGGTAGAGAGCGCTCTCTATGCCGTTGTGACGCAGCAGGTCGTGAAGCCGTTCGGCGCTCTCGCGGTGGTTGACAAACACTATTGTGCGGCGCTTTCCGGTATCGGATATGGCGCAGAGCAGGTCGGCGAGGGTCTCGGCTTTATCGCGCACGGGGCTTTCCACCTCCACCCGGTCGAGATGACCGCTTTTTTCGGCCGGAGCGCTGTAGTCGAGAGTCTGACATCCGGGGTGCTGCGCCCACTGTGGCAGCTCGGCGTGGTCCATAGGGGTGGCGGAGGTGAGCACGAGCGATCCCGGACGCCCGATGCGCCGCATCAGACGCCGCATCTCGTCGGCAAAGCCCAGGTCGAGGGTCTTGTCGAATTCGTCCACTACCACCGTCGCCGGGTCGTGGATCTCCAGAGCGCCGCGCTGCAGCAGGTCGAGCAGACGTCCGGGAGTGGCGATGATTATGTCGGGGCATGGGGTGAGCGTCGGCAGTTCGTCGGCCACGCGGTGGCCGCCGTAGACGGTGGTGGTCTTAAGCCCGGAAGCCATGCGCCTCACCACGTCCGACACCTGTAGAGCCAGTTCGCGCGAGGGCACCGTCACCACGGCCTGCACCTTGCCGCACGGTTCACCTACGCGCCGCAGCATGTAGCATCCGAATGCCACCGTCTTGCCCGAGCCTGTCGGCGCGGCGAGCATCACGGCGCGGCTGCGTGTGTCCATCATCTTCGCCTGCATCGGGCGGAGTCGTTCTATGTCGAGCCGGCGCCGGAGCGCCTCTGTGATCTTGTATGAATCCATTGAGGTGGGATAAAAAAGAGTGGCGCAGCCGATTGGCTGCGCCTTGTGTTAGGTTTCGCGTCCACCGTTATATTGGTTGTGACGGTGTCGGCGGGAGATTTTTATTTGAATACGTATTGCGACGAGATCGATTCGTTGTTGTGAACGCGCTTGATCGTGTCGGCAAACATCTTGGCCACGCTGATGATGGTGGCTTTGCGGCAATCTTTGGAGAACGGGATGGAGTTGGTGAATATCATCTCGGTCATCTCGCTGTCGTCGACGCGCTGCGAGGCCGGATCGCTCATGATGGCGTGCGATGCGAGGGCGCGCACCGATTTGGCGCCTTTCTCCATCATCAGGTTGGCGGCTTTGCAGATAGTGCCGGCGGTGTCAACCATGTCGTCGATCAGTATGACGTTCTTGTCCTTCACGTCGCCGATCACGGTCATGGCCTCGACCACGTTGGCTTTGGCGCGCTGCTTGTGGCAGAGCACCAGAGGCACGTCGAGATACTTGGCGTAGGAGTTGGCACGCTTGGCGCCGCCAACGTCGGGAGTGGCCACCACCATGTCGGGGAGCTGGAGGCTCTTGATATAGGGGATGAACACCGTCGATGCATAGAGGTGGTCGACGGGAACGTTGAAGAATCCCTGGATCTGGTCGGCGTGGAGATCCATGGTGATCACGCGGTTTACGCCGGCGGCCATCAGCAGGTCGGCCACAAGCTTGGCGGCGATCGACACACGCGGCTTGTCCTTGCGGTCCTGACGCGCCCAGCCGAAGTAGGGCATCACGGCTATCACCGAGTGAGCCGACGCGCGCTTGGCGGCGTCGATCATCAGCAGAAGCTCCATGAGGTTGTCGGTGTTGGGGAAGGTCGACTGCACCAGGTAAACCTCGCAGCCGCGGATCGGCTCTTCGAACGATACTTCAAATTCTCCGTCGGCGAAGTGCTGGATGTTCATCTTGCCCAGCTCCATGCCGAGGCATTTGCAGATTTCTTCACCCATGTAGCGCGACTTTGTGCCGGCGAAAATCTTGATGGGGTGGATGACTGAGTTCATATCTTGTGACACGTACTTGAAATTTTTTGCAAAGTTAATGTTTCGTCGCGAATAACCCTGCATCGGGAGCGCGAAAAAATCATATCAAAATTCTCGTCCTCCGGCCGTCGGCGCCGTCAGTCGATGCGGGTGGCCATGAAGCAGGGGGTGAATATCAGTGTGTCGTGGTCGGTGGCATACTGCAGGCTGCTGTAGAGGCGCTCGGTGCGCGTGAGGTCGGTGCCTTCGGGGACGGGCCATGTGGCCATGAAGGCTTTTTCGGCGGGGCGGCGGTAGCGTCCGCCTTCGATCAGATGGGCCACAACTGGCTCGAGTTTCAGGCGCTGGCCGTCGATGCTGAATGTGGCGGCGGTGATGGCTTCGCTGCCCGACCGGAAGCTGTAGAGACCCGCCGGCATCCTTGCGGCCGAGGTGGGCGACATGGAGTTGGTCATCATTTCGGCCCAGGTGGCGTCCTGAAGTATTATCAGGGTGCCGTCGGCGAGTATCTGGTAGGATGCGGCGGGCTGCTGCACGTAGTCGCCTCCTATGGCGTTGCGTCCGCTGACCTCGAGCGATCCGTCGTCGTTAAATCTGAACCGTATTCTGTCGAAGCCGGTCGCGCGGCGGCAGCGGTCGATCATCGTACCGTAAAGTTCCTTGAGGCCGTCGCGGGCGTTGACGCCGAGTCCGGCCATGAGTGTGGTGCCCGCTTTTTCGAGGTCGTAGGTGATGTCCGTCAGGTTGAGTTCCATTTCGAAGGTGTGGCCGGTCAGGCCGTTGACTGCGGCCTTTGCGGTTATCTCGGCGGTCACCGAGGGAGCGGCGGCTTTGGTGCCGGGGCTGTATGTGCCCGAGGCTGTATATGTGATCTCGCTTTTGTCGGCGGTCCTGACGGTGCGTGTGCCCGAGAAGGTGACGCTGTTCTCGCGTCCTTTGGCCTCCACGCCGATGGTCATGCTGCACGGCATGAAGAGGTAGCTGTGGCGCATGTCGTCGTCAAAGGCTTCGTCGGCGTTGTCGGTCACGAGCGTCGGACGGTTCGACACCATCAGTGCTTCACCCTTGTTGCCGGGATACGATGTCAGATCCTCCTTCATCGTTATCTCTATGGTGGCGTCGGCCATCTTGACGCCGTTGTAGGTCAGGGTGGTCTGTGCGGTGTCGTAGACGCCGTTGATGTTGTCCACATCTATCTTCTTGTCGTCGGAGCACGACGACAGCGGGAGTATGGCGGCCGTCATGGCCGCAAGGGCTATAAAGGTTTTGTTCATAGTGGGTGTTGTGTATCTTCTTTTGTTTGTCGTAGTATTGTTTTCGGAAGTGTCTGTGCGGCGCTCCTCAGCGGTGGCGCACTTTCCATATCGCCGCTCCCCAGGGGCCGGTGAATGCCTCGAACGGACTGTCGGCCGACAGCCGCTTTCTTGCTTTCTCGCCCGTGAGCAGTTCGGTCATGTTCATCTCGCCCTGTGGTATGCGCAGCAGTTCGAAGGCGTGGGCCGGTATGTTGATGTCCATGTCGGCCGAGTCGTCCGAGAAGTTGACGGCCACGATTATCGTTTCGTCGGCATAGTTGCGCAGGAACGCATACTGCCTGTGGGGGTTGAGTGTCGGATTCTCGTAGTTGACATACATCAGGTCGAAGAATCGTCCCTCTCTTATGGCCTTCTCCGAGTTGCAGAGGCGCAGCACCCGTGCGTAGAGGTCGCGCAGCCACAGTTCGCGAGGCTTCAGGTTGCCGGTGAGCCAGCGGCGGAGCGTCGGCAGGCTCCAGTAGTCGAAGATTGTGGTGCGTCCGTCATATCCGCTGAATCCTTCGGCATCGGTGGCCTGTTCGCCGAGTTCCTGCCCCATGTATATCATCATCGGGCCGGTCGACATATAGGAGCTGACCACAAGCGAGGGAAGCACCTTGGCCGGATCGCCGGCGTAGAATTTGGAGCCGAAGCGCTGTTCGTCGTGGTTTTCAAGGAAGTTGAGCATGTGGCTCCCTATGCCGTCGACGGTCTGCCAGCATCCGGTCAGCTGTGCTGCGGAGCAGTGCGAGGTCTGTATGCCGCGCAGGGTGTCGTAGAGGTTCACCTTGTCGTAGAGGTAGTCGAAGTGGCCGCGGCTGATAAATTCGCGGTAGAGTCCTGTGTCGTAGATCTCTGCTATGAACTTTATGTGGGGATAGCGCTCCTTGACGATGGTCACGGCCCAGTCCCAGAATTCCACAGGCACCATAAATGCCATGTCGCATCTGAAGCCGTCCACTCCCTTCTCGGCCCAGTAGAGCAGTATCGAGAGCATCTTCTGCCATGTGTCGGGGGTGGGGGAGAAGTGGCGTGAGCCGTTGGAATAGTCCACTCCGTAGTTGAGTTTCACTGTCTCATACCAGTCGTTGACCGACGGGAATGCCGAGAAGCAGTCGTTGCCGGTGGCCTTTGCCGGAAACTCCGTGTAGGCCTCCTTGCCCGAACCGAGGTCGATCGACGGAGCGAAGAGCTGGCGGGGTATATAGTAGAAGTTGTTCTGCGGGTCGAATGCGCGGGTGCTGTCATCGTCGGCTCCGAGGTCGGGTGTGCCTTCGGGTGCGGCATCGGAGTGGTAGCGGCGCGCCACGTGGTTGGGCACGAAGTCGATGATCACCTGCATCCCCTGGTCGTGGATGCGGGCCACGAGAGCCTCGAACTCCTCCATGCGGTGCTCTACGTCGGTGGCCAGATCGGGATCGATGTCGTAGTAGTCCTTTATGGCGTAGGGCGATCCGGCCTCGCCTTTGACCACGTGTGGATTGTCGCGGCCTATGCCGTGACGGCTCCAGTCGGTCTTCTGGGCGTGCTCTATCACGCCCGTGAGCCAGATGTGCGTCACTCCAAGCTCCTTTATGCTTTCGATGACGTCGTTGTCTATATCGTTGAGTTTTCCGGAGCCGTTGCGGGCATACGTGCCGTTGGGCACACAGTTATGGGTGGTGTTGGTGAAAAGCCGCGGCAGCAGCTGATAGATGACCGGTTTTTGGTTGTTCATTGTCTGTCGGTGGTGGATAATTCTGTTGCTGCAGTCCCCGGGCGTCTGAAGCCGTTGGCAAGCAGGAAGTTCATGGTGTCGCGGTAGCCGCTCTCATACACCTGTCGTATCTGTTTGAGATTGAAAGCCTTGTAGCGTGCTATCTCGTCGGTGCGGATCACTATGTCGCATATCTCCGTGTCGGGCACGGTGTTGGTCTTCGCCATCAGCTCGTAGGAGCGGAAGGCTATGTCGATCAGCGTGTTCTTCACCGTAGTTTTGGTCAGCGGGGAGCAGTTGACGGCTATCAGATACTTGCACTTGTCGCGTATCGTCCAGGCCGGGAGGTTGTGAAGCACGCCGCCGTCGACGCATCTGATGCCGTTTACTCTTATAGGCTTGAATACGATGGGAATGCTGCACGAGGCGGCCACGACTTCGTCAAGGCGACCGCTGGTGAAGGCTATCTTCTTGCCGTTGTCGAGATCGGTGGCTCCCACCGTCACCGGTATGGGCAGATCCTCCAGATTTGCGTAGGGGATGTTCTTGCGCAGAAAGGCGCGGAAGCGGTCGAGGCTGAAAAAACCGTCTTTCGGAATCCCCAGCTCGCAGAAGTCGCTGAAACGGGCGTTGAGAAACAGTTCAAGCATCCGTTCCGGGCTGATGCCGGCGGCATACATCACCGCCGCCACAGATCCGGCCGATACGCCGGCCAGTATGTCGGGGCGTATGCCCATCTCCTCAAGCGCTTTCAGAGCGCCGGCATGGGCGAAGCCGCGCGCGCCGCCCCCGCTGAGCACAAGCCCGGTGCGGTACTCCGGGCCTCCAAGCCCTATTATGGATTTGACTTTGGCTAATTTGCCTCCCATATCTCTTGATACGTTTGCTTTCGGGCGGCAAAGTTACAAAAAAAATCACGGATGCCGTGTTTTATATCAATATACATGGCTCGGTGTGTGGAATGCATGGTTTTGTGATTGTTTATGTCGACACATGTGTCTAACAGTGGGTGACTGTTCTGTCGTACTATCAAAAAATATGTTGTAAAACATAATTAACAGTTATTAACGGGGGGGGGTAGAAACTATTACATTTTCCTTAATTTTGCTCCACATTTTTTAACAGAAAACCTGTGAAAACAGGCCTGAAACGTTAAAGCTATAAGTATTTTTATAACCTTAATCATTTATCCAACAACATGTATCATTATCTCCGCACAATGAGCCGCAAGCTCACGGGACTCCCCGCGCTGCTGCTCGCGCTATGTATGCTGATGCTGACGGCCCCCGCCGCTTCAGCCTCGGCCGTGCCCGCGCCGGATACCGCCACGGGTACCGTTCTTGACCAGACAGGCGAGCCTCTCCCCGGAGCTTCTGTCATGGTGGTCGGCACCACTCTCGGCGGCTCGACCGACATCGACGGCAACTTCTCCATCGCAGGAGTGAAGCAGGGCGCCACGATCCGCGTCAGCTTCGTAGGCTGCAAGCCCGCCGACGTAAAATGGGAAGGCAAGCATCTCGACATCACCCTGCAGGACGACGGACAGACACTCGACGAAGTCGTGGTCGTAGGTTTCGGCCAGCAGAAGAAAGTCAACCTCACCGGAGCTGTCTCTACCGTGACAGGTAAAGAGATCGCAGCCCGTCCGGTCAATTCTGTTGCCGACGCCCTCCAGGGTATGGCCGCTGGTCTTGACGTGCTCGGCGCAGGCGCCGGCGGTCAGCTCAACGCTACCCGCAATATGAACATCCGCGGCGCCGGCACCATCGGCAGCGGTTCGTCGGTGACACCCCTCGTGCTTATCGACGGAATGGAAGGCGACCTCAACGACCTCAACCCCGACGACGTAGAGACCATCTCGATCCTCAAGGACGCTGCCGCTTCGTCGATCTACGGTTCGCGCGCTGCCGGCGGTGTCATCCTCGTGAAGACCAAGAGCGGCAAGGAAGGCAAGATCACAGTCAACTACTCCGACTCTTTCCGTTGGAGCCGCATCAACGACTATCCCGACATGGCTCCGTCGTGGACATGGGCCAACGTGTTCAATCAGGCCAGTATAGCTGCCGGCGGCGGCGAGCTGATCCCAGCCTACAAGATCGATCAGATGAAGCAGGCCGTTACCGACCCGACTATCCCGCAGCTTATGACCAACGCCAACGGCACCGACTGGTCGTTCTGGAACTTCGGCGATCTGACCAGTGTGGGCAACACCAACTGGATCGACGAGCACTTCGGCAAGACCCCCTTCTCGCAGGAGCACAATATCAGCGTGACCGGTGGCAACGAAAAGTATGACTTCTACTTCTCGGGCAACCTCCTCTCGCGCGAGGGTATTCTCGTCCACGGCGACGACAACAGCCAGCGCTACACCGTAAACGCCAAGATCAATGTGCATCTCACCCCATGGCTGACATTCGGCTACAGCAACCGCTGGGTGCGCCGTCAGTACGACGCCCCCTCGGCTCTCACTGCGTCGACATGGCAGAATGTCATGCGCTACTGGCCCAACATCCCCACTCACGATCCCAACGGCAACCCCACCCTGTTCTCCTACATCGATGCGTTTGAGAACGGCGGCCGCTATACCACCTACAAGGATCAGACCGACCAGCAGTTCTCCTTCCGTATCAATCCGATAGAGGGTCTGAACATCAACGGTGAGTTCAACTACCGCAACTGGTCTAACCACGACAAGCGCTACTATCTCCAGACCGGTTACTACGGCCCGCAGGGCAACTACATTGAGAACAACCCCAACGACTGGCCTGCAGGCTCACCCATCGGTTCACGCGTCTACAACTACAGCCAGAAGGGCAACTATTTCAACCCCAACATCTACGCCGACTACTCGCACACTTTCAACAAAGTGCACAACTTCAAGATCATGGCCGGTTTCCAAAGCGAATGGAACCACTATGAAGACTTCGACGCCCAGAACACAGGCATCATGAGCGGACTTCCGTTCCTCGACACCACATCGGGCGACAACAAGACCCTCGGCGGATACTCCGCGACATGGGCCACAGCCGGATGGTTCGGCCGACTCAACTATGACCTCGACGGACGCTACCTCGTAGAAGGCAACATCCGCTACGACGGCTCGTCGCGCTTCCGCGCCGGCAAGCGCTGGTCGTGGAGCCCCTCGTTCTCGCTCGGCTGGAACATAGCCCGCGAGGCGTTCTGGGAAAACCTCACCACCGTGTGCAACACCCTCAAGCTCCGCTACTCGTGGGGTAAGCTCGGCAACCAGAACACCAACTCCTGGTATCCCACCTATCCGTCAATGGGCTACTATCCCGACAGCTCCGGATGGCTCGTCGGAGGCAAGAAGCCGACTTATGCTACAGCGCCCGGTCTGATCTCGACATCGCTCACATGGGAGAAAAACCGCACATGGGACATCGGTATCGACTGGGGACTGTTCAATAACCGACTCACAGGTACGGCCGACTACTACAACCGCCGCACGATCGACATGGTAGGCCCCGGCGAGAAACTCCCCGGTGTGCTCGGCGCATCGGTGCCCAACGTCAACAACCTCTCAATGACTTCCAAGGGATGGGAGCTGACCATCAGCTGGCGCGACCGCATCGGCGACTTCAGCTACGGCATCACAGCCAACCTCTATGACCACACCACCACCATCGACGAGTATCCCAACGAGAACAAGGCCCTCAGCACTGCATACTGGCCCGGCAAGAAGCTCGGAGAGATCTGGGGCTTCCGCACCGAAGGACTCGCCAAGACCGACGAGGAGATGCAGCAGCACTTCGCCAAGATGGAGGAGGCCTACAAGCTCGCTCACGACGGCCAGGCTCCGACCTACAACAATCCCCAGTATATCCTCGGCACCGGCTGGCAGGCAGGCGACGTGATGTACAAGGATATCGACGGCGACGGTGTGATATCGCAGGGCGAATTCACAGCCGACAACTCCGGCGACTATGTGGTGATCGGCAACACGACTCCCCGCTACTGCTTCGGTCTTAACCTTGACGCACAGTGGAAGGGATTCGACGTGAAGGTATTCTTCCAGGGTATCGGCAAGCGCGACTACTGGGTAGGCAACGGCAACGCCATGTTCTTCGGAGCATCGGGAATAAGCCTCTGGCAGGCTCTCGTGTTCGAGCCTCATCTCGACTACTTCCGTCCGGCCGACACCACCGATCCGCTCGGCCCCAACGTCAACGCCTACTATCCCCGCGTCAACCAGGGCGGACCCAACAACACATTCAGCAACGACCGCTACCTCCAGAACGCAGCCTACTGCCGCCTGAAGAACGTGACCATAGGCTACACTCTGCCCCAGAACCTCACACGCCGCTTCTATGTCGAGCGCCTGCGTGTCTACGTTTCGGGTGAGAACCTCGCCAATATCACCAACTTCTCGAAGATGGGCGACCCCGAGCTGATCGAGGCCTACAACGAATACGGTGCCGGTTTCGGCAAGATCTATCCCCTGTCGCGCACATTCTCCTGCGGTCTTAATGTAACCTTCTAATCTTCTATAAGACAAATCATGAATAAGTATATAGCATCTCTGTTCATCGGCACATCGATTATCGCCGGGTTCACTTCGTGTGAGGACTATCTCGACAGAGAGCCTGAGGCCAATCTCGTCGCAGAGAACTACTTTACCGACGGAGCCAATCTCTCGGCATACGTGATGAGATTCTACGATGGAATGCTCCCCTCGCATTCAAGCAATGCCTACGGTATGGGCACATTTGCCAACGACAACGGCACCGACAACCAGGTGGCCCGCTCTATCCCCTCGCGCTATGCGAACGGTCAGTGGCTCACCAGCAACGACGAGTCCAACTGGAGCTTCGGCAACATCCGCTCGCTCAACCTGTTCTTCGAATATGTGCTTCCCAATATCGAGAGCGGCAAACTGGGACTGACCGACCTGGTGCGCCAGTCGATAGGCGAGGCCTACTTCTTCCGCGCCTACCAGTACTATGCCAGTTACAGCACAATAGGTGATTATCCCATCATCGACAACGTGCTTCCCGACGACAAGGAACTTCTTTTGGAGAACTCCTACCGCCGCCCGCGCAACCAGGTGGCACGACACATCCTCGAAGATCTCGACAATGCTCTTGCATACCTTCCCGAGTCGTCCGACAAGGGCAAACAGGGTGTCAACCGCGACTGTGCGCTTCTGCTCCGCTCGCGCGTGGCTCTCTTCGAAGGCACATGGCTGAAATATCACAAAGGCACAGCACTCGTGCCCGGCGGACCCGGATGGCCCGGCGACGCATCGCTCCTCGGATCGTTCGACATAGACGCCGAGATCAACTACTTCCTCACCGAGGCCATGACTTCGGCAAAGGAACTGGGCGACAAGATGATGGGACAGCTTGCCGAAAACACTGGCGTTATCGATGCCTTCTCACCCTCGCTCGCTCCGCTCAACCCTTACTTCTGCATGTTCGGACAGCAGGATCTCGACTCATACAGCGAAGTGCTCATGTATCGTGCCTACCAGCTCACGGCTCCTGCCGTATCGACTCAGATCCAGCACTCGTTCATGACCCACGGCGGAGGACTCGGCTACACTCGCGGCATGATCCGCAGCTTCGTTATGGCCAACGGTCTTCCCATCTACGCCGCCGGCTCGGGCTTCGACCCCGACTGGGAGAGCGCCGGCGTGACCGCCACGCTGCAGGATCGCGACTCTCGCGCGCAGCTCTTCGTGCGCGGCGACAACTGCCTGACCTCTTACAAGAACGGTGAGGAAGCATCCACGTACAACATGAGCTGGCTCCTCACCGAGTCTGCCACGCAGAACCCCATAACCGGCTATGCCAACAAGAAGGGCTGCTCGTTCGACTACTCAATGGCCGAAGGCAACTCGCGCGCCACAACCGGATCGATCACTTTCCGTGGCGTAGAGGCTCTGCTCAACTACATGGAGGCTTGCGTGGAGAAGAACGGAAACGTCGACCAGACAGCCGACTCCTACTGGAAGGCTATCCGCACACGTGCCAAGGTCGATCCCGACTACACCAAGACCATCGCCGCCACCAACATGACCATCGAGGGCGAGGGTGACTGGGGAGCATACTCCCGCGGAGCGCTTGTGAATACACTGCTCTACAATGTGCGCCGCGAACGCCGCAACGAGCTTATGGCCGAAGGATTCCGCTACAACGATCTCCGTCGCTGGTGCGCTCTCGACCAGCTCGCCGCAAACCCCGTCAACCTCTACGGCATGAAATACTGGAACACCGTCTACTCCGATCCGCAGAGCGACCTGGCTCTGACGACGACCGATGAGGATGGCAACGAGGTGTTCCTGGCAGCGCGCGTCAATCCCGACGGCGACGGCAACATGTCAAGCCAGGCTGAAGGCGACTGGATCGTGCTCAACCGCGTAACCAAAAACGACAACTACGTATGGAATGGCCTGACATGGAGCCGTGCGCAGTACCTCTCTCCGATAGGATGCGACGTGTTCGTCACCTCTTCGCCCGATGGCGACAAGGCCAAGTCGGTTGTGTACCAGAACCCCGGATGGCCCACCACCGGCCTACAGCCCTGCGCCAAGATCGACTGATCGACCGGCGCAAGCCAAGAGTTGATTACTAAAGGCTACTCTAAGCATAAGTTTTATAATTGAGGAGGCGGCAGACTCTCTACGGAGAGCCTGCCGCCTCTGCCTGTATCCCCACTGCCAATGCTTTCCTGTGCTGACGCCATTTGCACGGCCACGCACCCTCCGGGGCTCGCCGCGCCGCGGAGGGACGCACTCTCCTCCCTCCGCTCTCTCCTCTCCCCGCCGGATGGGCTTGCACCCTGCGGTATCGCCTCCCTCTCTCCTTCTCCCTATCTCTCTGCCGGATGGGCAGCCCTCCTATCGCCCATCGCCTCTGATACCCTTGCGCTACCCACCTCTCCCCCGCCGAATGGGCTGCCGTCCTCGGAGCCGTGGAGCATGCGGGCAGATGTTATCCCCGGTTCGGAGCGGCGCGCCACCTTTGCCACGCGTCAGCGGGGCGGGGGAGCGCGCCGCGTAGACCGGGGGTAGGAGAGAGCCGTTCACCTCTGGTCGGCCGAGCCGCGGAGCGTGCGAGATCAGCCGCCCGCGCCAGCCCGGGTCACCCGCTTCGCATGGCACTGTCCCCTCCCCGCCCGATTTTTTTTCTTATATTTAATAGGTGTACACCACTAAAAAATGCAAATATATTTTTATGCTTAAAAACATATTTAACACTTATTAAGACGGGGGGGGGTAGTTTCGATTACATTTTCATTAAATTTGCTCCATAAAATTTAACAAAACTAGCCTAAAAACCTGTAATTAACTAAATAAAGCAACCAGTTTTTATAACCTTAATCATTTATCCAACAACATGTATCATTATCTCCGCACAATGAGCCGCAAGCTCACGGGACTCCCCGCGCTGCTGCTCGCGCTATGTATGCTGATGCTGACGGCCCCCGCCGCTTCAGCCTCGGCCGTGCCCGCGCCGGATACCGCCACGGGTACCGTTCTTGACCAGACAGGCGAGCCTCTCCCCGGAGCTTCTGTCATGGTGGTCGGCACCACTCTCGGCGGCTCGACCGACATCGACGGCAACTTCTCCATCGCAGGAGTGAAGCAGGGCGCCACGATCCGCGTCAGCTTCGTAGGCTGCAAGCCCGCCGACGTAAAATGGGAAGGCAAGCATCTCGACATCACCCTGCAGGACGACGGACAGACACTCGACGAAGTCGTGGTCGTAGGTTTCGGACAGCAGAAGAAAGCCAACCTTACCGGTGCCGTAGCTACCGTGACCGGTAAGGAAATAGCCGCACGTCCGGTCAACACCGTGGCCGACGCTCTCCAGGGTATGGCAGCAGGTCTTGACGTGCTCGGCGCCGCCCGTGGTGGTCAGCTTGGCGCTACCCGTTCGATGAACATCCGCGGTACCGGTACTATCGGTAGCGGTTCGTCGGTAAGCCCCCTCGTGCTTATCGACGGCATGGAAGGCGACATCAACCAGCTCAATCCGGCCGACGTAGAGAACGTGTCGATCCTTAAGGACGCAGCCGCATCGTCGATCTACGGTTCGCGCGCAGCAGGCGGTGTCATCCTTATCACTACCCGTCAGGGTAAAGAGGGCAAGGTGACAGTCAACTACTCCGACTCATTCCGCTGGAGCAAAGCTCTTGGTCTGCCCAAGTTTGCCAACTCATGGGAGTGGGCCGTGACTATGAACGAAGCTGCGGCCAACAATGGTTCAGGATGGTTCTCACAGGCCTATCTCGACAAGCTGAAAGCTGTCGTTGATGATCCGTCACTTGCCACAATGTTTGTCAATCCGACCAACAACCATTGGGAAGTATGGGATGAAACCGACATACTGCCTATAGCAAACACCGACTGGATGGAAGAGCATTTCGGCACCACCCCCTTCGCGCAGGAACACAACCTCAGCGTCACCGGAGGTACCGATAAGTACAACTACTACTTCTCCGGCAATATCCTCTCGCAGGATGGTACGCTCCGCTACGGCAAGGACAACCTGCAGCGCTACACACTCAACGCCAAGATCAATGTGGCCGTCACCAACTGGCTGACATTCGGCTACAGCGCGCGCTGGTATCGCGGTCACTACGACGCTCCGTCATTTGTCCGTGAGGCAGCAAGCAACGAGATGTACCATAACATCGCCCGCTACTGGCCGATCATACCCACTCATGACCCCAACGGTTTCCCCGTAGTAGAGTCGTTCATCAACGCTATGGAGGATGGTGGACGCTTCAACACCATTCAGGACAAACTCGACCATCAGTTCGTATTCAAGATCAATCCTCTTGAGGGACTCAACATCAACGCCGAGTTCAACTACCGCTCGAGCCACTACAACCGCAAGCAGGACGTGCAACAGTGCTACGGCTGGGATGCCGACGGCAACCCCTATCCAAACAACCCCAACGGTTTCCCCTATGGCGCCGGCGGTAAGGGCAGTCAGGTCTCTGAGAGCAACACTCGCTCCAACTACTTCAACCCCAATGTATACGCTACCTACGCTCACACATTTGCCGAGGATCACAATTTCAAGATCATGGCCGGTTTCCAGAGCGAATGGTACAATCAGAACTATTTCAGCGCATCACGCAATGGCGTCATTAACGGTCTCCCATATCTGTCGATGACCGACGGTAAGGACATAAAGGTCGGCGGTGGCGAAGACACTTGGTCGACAGCAGGCTTCTTCGGTCGTCTTAACTACGACTACAAGGGACGTTATCTCGTTGAAGGCAATCTCCGTTACGACGGCTCGTCGCGTTTCCGCGCATCCGACCGATGGACATGGAGTCCCTCCTTCTCGCTCGGCTGGAATATCGCAAGCGAAGCTTTCTGGGAAGATCTCGCAAGCACATGCAACCAGCTGAAGCTCCGCTACTCGTGGGGTAAGCTCGGCAACCAGAACACCGACAACTGGTATCCCACCTACGTGACAATGGGCTATGCAGGCAATGCCGCAGGATGGCTCGTCAACAACGGAACAGAGCGCAATGCCATCGCATCTATGCCCGGACTCGTTTCGTCGACACTCACCTGGGAGAAAAACCGCACATGGGACATCGGTCTTGACTGGAGCCTCTTCCAGAACCGTCTGACCGGTACAATCGACTACTACAACCGTAAGACTATCGACATGGTAGGCCCCGGCGAAATACTTCCCGGAGTATTCGGCGCATCGGTGCCAAACGTCAACAACCTCTCGATGACATCGCACGGATGGGAACTTTCGATCACATGGCGCGACCGCATCCAGGACTTCAACTATGGAGTGACATTCAACCTCTATGACCATACAACAACCATTGACGAATACCCCAACGAGAACAAAGCGCTCAGCAGCTACTATAACGGTGCCAAACTTGGTGATATATGGGGTCTGACGACGGTAGGTATCGCTAAGTCAGCCGACGAGATGAATGCTCACCTCGACGCTCTCGACGCTGCCTACACCAAAGCAAACGGACAGGCTCCGGCACGTCCTCGCACCGGCCAGAACCAGCTGGGAACAGGATGGGGCGCCGGCGACATCATGTATGCCGACCTCGACGGCGACGGTGTCATCAGCAGCGGCGGCTGGACAGCCGACGATCATGGCGACTACACTGTGATCGGCAACACTACTCCCCGCTACAACTTCGGTCTTAACCTCGAGGCACAGTGGAAGGGCTTTGACCTCAAAGTGTTCTTCCAGGGCACAATGAAGCGCGACTACTGGGCAGGCGGCCCGATGATGTTCGGCGCTTGCCAGCAGGGCAAGTGGCAGGCTGTGGTGTTTGACGAGCACCTCGACTACTTCCGTGGCACTGATACTGACAACCCTCTCGGAGCTAATGTCAATTCGTATCTCCCCCGCGTCAACTGGGGTGGCCCCAACAACACGGCCACTCAGACCCGCTACCTGCAGAATGCAGCCTACTGCCGTCTGAAGAACGTGACCGTCGGCTACACCATTCCTCAGGAAATCAGCCGCAAGGCATACATCGATCGTGCACGCATCTTCTTCTCGGGCGAAAACCTTGCTACGATCACCAACTTCTCCAAGATGGGTGATCCCGAGCTGATAGAGGCCTACAACAGCAGCTACGGCTTCGGCAAGGTTTATCCGATCTCGCGTGTATTCTCAGTTGGTCTTAACGTAACCTTCTAATCACAAAACAACATCATGAACAAATATATAAGCTCAATAGTTGCCGCAGCAGCCGTCGTGGGTCTTACAGCCTGCGATGACTACCTCAACAGGGAGCCGGAGGATAAGCTTATCCCCGAAAACTTCTTCACGTCGGCGGCCAACCTCAAGGCTTACACCTTGAACTTTTACACAATGTTCCCGTCGCATTCCGACAATGCCTACGAACTCGGCACATTCTCTTCCGACAACGGCACCGACAATCAGGCTTATCGCGCTGCATCCACACGCTGGGTGCCAGGCGAATGGCGTGTCGGACAGGGCACTGACAACTGGAGCTTCGGCAATGTGCGCTCACTCAACTACTTCATTATAAATACTGAGAAAGCCATGGAAGCCGGTGAGGTGTCCGGTGACCCGGTAGAAATCAAGCAGGCTCTCGGCGAGGCTTACTTCTTCCGCGCCTACACCTACTGGGCCAACTACAGCAGCCTTGGCGACTGGCCTATCAACGATGAAGTGCTTCCCAACGATAAGGAATATCTCCTTGAAGCCTCGGTGCGTCAGCCACGACACAAGGTGGCACGCCATATTCTTGCCGATCTCGACAAGGCTCTTACCCTCCTTCCTGAAGAATCGCCCTATAAAAAGAACGGTCTGACTCTGGACTGCGCCAACCTTTTCCGTTCGCGTGTGGCTCTCTTCGAAGGCACATGGCTCAAATACCACAAGGGCACAGCCCTCGTGCCCGGCGGACCAGGATGGCCCGGCAAGCAGGAACTGCTCGGCGACTTCAATATCGATACTGAGATCGCATTCTTCCTCGGCGAGGCTATGAAATCGGCCAAGGTAGTGGGCGACAAGTATGTCAACAATCTCGTTGTCAACACCGACGCACCCGAGGGCATGACAGCCGGTTTTACCGAAGCCAACCCCTACTACTGCATGTTCTCGGCCGACAACTCTGGCGAATACTCTGAAGTGCTTCTGTATCGTGCCTACAATCTGTCTTTGAGCGGAGGTATACAGATTCAGGCGCAGTTCCAGAAAAACGCCGGCGGTACCGGTTGGACACGTGGCATGGTCAACTCCTTCCTGATGCGCAACGGTCTGCCTATATACGCCAACGGCTCGGGTTACGACCCCGCATGGGAGAATCAGGGCGTTTCGGCCACAATACAGGGCCGCGACTCGCGTCTGACAATCTTCACAAAGGGCGATAATTCCGTCATATCGCTCGGTCTTGACGGCAACTCGCCCAACCTCTACAACATGAACTGGCTCTTCAGCGCTGATAACACCACTCGCTGCCCGACAGGATTCGCTGTCAAGAAGGGTCAGGGATATGATTACAAACAGGCACAGGGCAACCTCCAGTCTACCACAGGATCTATCGTATTCCGTGCAGCCGAGGCGCTTCTCAACTACATGGAGGCATGCGTTGAGTCGACGGGATCTATTGACGGAACAGCCGACTCCTACTGGCGCGCACTCCGCAATCGTGCTAAAGTCGACAACGACTATAACAAGACTATAGCCGCCACCAACATGAACGAAGAGGCTAAGGGCGACTGGGGAGCATATTCCCACGGACAGCTCGTCAACACCACCATCTACAATGTTCGCCGCGAGCGCCGTAACGAGCTGTGCGCCGAAGGTCTGCGTCTGATGGATGTTCGCCGCTGGTGTGCGCTCGACCAGATGATCACCACTCCCTATATTATCGAGGGTATCAAGTACTGGGGTACAGTCTACAGCGATCCCGACAGCCCGATGAGCATCAAGAACGCCGAAGGCGAGTTCTATGACCCTGTTGTTGATCCCGATTCTGACGACGCCAATATGTCGGCACGCGCCGGTGGTGACTATGTCCGTCCCTATCAGATCCGAAAAGCCAACAACCTCGTGTGGGATGGTTACACCTTCACCCGCGCACACTACCTGTCGCCGATCGGCCACAACGTGTTCGTCTACGCTTCGCCCGACAAGGATGTGGCAAACTCCTACGTTTACCAGAATCCCGGATGGCCAACCGAAGCAAATCAGGGTGCCAAGAACATTGACTGATTCATTCTCCATAAAACTCAGGCTACTCTAAGCATAAGTTTTATAATTGAGGAGGCGGCAGACTCTCTACGGAGAGCCTGCCGCCTCTGCCTGTATCCCCACCGCCAATGCTTTGCCTGTGCTGACGCCATTTGCACGGCCACGCACCCTCCGGGGCTCGCCGCGCGGCGGGGGACGCACTCTCCTCCCTCTGGGGTCTACGCTTCGCGCGGCCATCGCGACGCTATTGCGTCCCGACGCCCACGCTCGCTCCGAACCCCGGTTACCGCCTGCCCGCACGCTCCGCGGCTTTTCTCTCTCCTCTCCCCGCCGGATGGTGTTGCCTCACTCCGGTACCGCCTGCCGTTCCCCCCTGTTCTCGCCAGATGGGCTGACGCCCTCGGAGCCGCGGAGCGTGCGGGCAGATATTATCCCCGGTTCGAAGCGGAGCGCCTCCACCCGCCGCGCGTCAGCGGGACGGGGGAGCACGCCGCGTAGACGGGGGGGTAGGAGCGCCGTCCACCTCGTTCGGCCGAGCTGCGGAGCCTGTGATATCCGCCGCCCGCGCCAGCCCAGGCCTCCTGCTTGCCCATGCCGCTGCCACCTCCGCGCCCACCACTCCGCCGGACTGGGGTGGTCGTAGACCACCGACCTTTGTAAACCCCGCCATGACGCCCGCAGGGCGGCTTGGTGGGGCAGGGGTCATGTGCCACACGGATCTTCGTAGATGAGCCGCAGGGACAGTCCACGATCCCGGCTCATCTGCAAGGAAGTCTCACGCGACGCGCCCCGTCGCGCCCTCCCCACGGAGCCGTAAAAAAAAGAAGCGGTGTGCCATCCACCGGGGGATTGGCACACCGCTTCGGGTGTTGTATTGTCGCTTATTCTATCAGGCCTTTACCGCTGCATTGCGGGTCTTGCCCTGACGCTTCTCGGTGAGATAGGCCACCGGCGATGCCACGAAGATTGTGGCGCATGTGCCGATTACCACACCGAAGATCATCGCGAAGGTGAACGAGCGGATAGCGTCGCCGCCAAGGATGAAGATGCACAGCAGCACGAGCAGTGTCGAGCCGGAGGTCATCAGCGTACGTCCGAGAGTCGAGTTGATCGAATTGTTGATGTTGGTGTAGAAGTCCTGTTTCGGATACAGACCCACGTTTTCACGCACGCGGTCAAACACCACCACAGTATCGTTGATCTGATAGCCGATCACGGTCAGAATGGCCGCTATGAACGACTGGTCGATCTCCATCGCGAAGGGGAACACTCCGTAGAATATCGAGTAGAAACCGATAATGGTGAACGCGGTGAACGCCACGGCGGCCAGAGCGCCTACGGAGAAGGCGATGTTGTGGAAACGGATCAGGATGTAGAGGAACATCGCTATCAGCGACAGCAGCACGGCTATGACGGCGTCGGTGCGCATGTCGTTGGCCACGGTCGGGCCTACCTTCTGCGAGCTGATGATGCCCACAGCCTCGTTGGTCGTCGAGAAGTCCTGGAGGCTCATAGAGCCGATCTCGTTCTTCAGGCCGTTGTAGAGTATGCCGGTGATCTCGTCGTCCACGTTGGGATCGTCGCTGTCGATGCGGTAGTTCGTAGAGATACGCACCTTGGTGTCGTCGTCGATGGTGATCACCGACACCTGAGCGCCGTCAAACAGCGGAGCAAGCGATGCCTGCAGCTCGTGGGTCTTGACCGGATGGTCGAACTGCACCACGTAGTTGCGGCCGCCCGAGAAGTCGATGCCCTGGTTGAGACCGCGCATGAAGAACGAGCATACAACCACTGCGATGATCACGCCGCAGGCTATGAAGCTTGCGCGGCGAGTGCCCAGAAAGTCGAAATGCGCGCCCACAAACATGCGCTTCGAGAGCGGGGTGGTGAATGTCAGACGCTGGAACGCACGCGATTTCTCGCCGATGATAAACACCAGACGGGTGAGGTAGACTGCCGTGAAGAACGAGCAGATGATACCGATGATCAGCGTGGTGGCGAAGCCCTTGATCGGGCCGGTGCCGTAGAGCAGGAGTATCACACCGGTGATCACCGACGTCAGGTTGGAGTCGAAGATCGCCGAGAATGCGTTGCTGTAACCGTCGGCTATGGCCATGCGCACGCTCTTGCCGGCGCGGAGTTCCTCCTTGGTGCGCTCGAAGATAAGCACGTTGGCGTCCACCGCCATGCCCAGGGCGAGAACTATGCCTGCTATGCCGGAGAGGGTGAGCACCGCCTGGAACGAGGCGAGTATGCCGAAAGTGAAGAAGAGGTTGAAGATCAGGCCGAGGTTGGCTATCAGACCCGGGATCACACCGTAGATGGCCATCATGAAGATCATCAGCAGCACCAGAGCCACGATGAACGACATGAAGCCGTCCTCGATCGCCTTCTGGCCGAGCGACGGACCGATCACGGTGTCGGAGATGATGTCGACCTTGGCGGCCATCTTGCCGCTCTTGAGCACGTTGGCAAGGTCTTTGGCTTCGTCGGTGGTGAAGTTGCCGGTGATCGACGAGCGGCCACCCTCGATCACGTTGTTGACACGGGGAGCGGAGTAGACCTGTCCGTCAAGCACTATCGCCACCTGCTTCTCGATGTTGGCGGCGGTGATGCGTGCCCACTGGCGGGCTGCGTCGGGCTTCATGTTCATCGACACGTAGTTGCCGCCCTGCATCTGGTCAAACTCGCTGCTTGCCGAGGTCACGACGTCGCCCGAGAGAGCCGGACGCCCGTTGGCGGTCTTCAGAGCCACGAGCGTGTAGAGATCCACGCGGCGTGTGACGCCTGTGGCCGTGTCGGTGGCCTCCATGGTCTCAGGCTTCACTTCCCATGCCAGCTTCACGTTGGAGGGAAGCAGACGGCGTGCGGCCGGAGAGGATATGATGGAGTCGATGGCGGCGCGGTTGGCTGCCACGGCGGTGCCTACCATGATCGGGTTGTAGGGATTGGCTGTGTGGACAAAGTAGTCGAGCAGGCCGCGGCCGTTGCCGGTGGAGTCGGCGCGTCCCATGGCGGTAAGCTCCATGAGAGAGCCTTGGAACTCGTTGACCGGAATAGTTTCGTAGAACTCGAGGTTGGCCGACGATTTGAGCAGCTCCTTCACGCGGTCATGCTCCTTCACGCCCGGAAGCTCAAGCAGTATCTGGCCGTCCTTTTCAAGCTCCTGGATGTTGGGAGCCACAACGCCGAACTGGTCGATACGGTTGCGGAGCACGTTGGTCGAAGAGCTTACACGGTCTTTCACCTCCTGCTTCAGAGCCGCTTCGGCTGCCTCATAGCTGTCGCCGCGCTTCACCTGATCCTTGAACACCACCGACAGATCGCCCTGAGGGTCGAGTTTGCGGTACTGCTGGCAGAAGATCGACACGTAGTCGTTGCTGCGGGTGGCCTTCACCACGGAGTCAGTCTGCGCTATGGCTGCCTCGAAGTAGGGATTGCCGTCGGCGTTGGCCATGGAGCGCAGTATGTCGGGCACCGACACCTGAAGCGTCACATTCATGCCGCCCTTGAGGTCGAGGCCCAGGCCCACGCCGAGTTTCTGAACTTCGGCGAAGGTGTAGCCGAGATAGACTTTCTCTCTGGAAATCGAATCGATATAGCTCTTGTAAGCCATTCGGTAACTGTCGGAATTGACGCCTGCGTTGCCTGCCACGCTGGTCGCATAAGCCTCGGCCTTGTCCTCATGATGGTTGGTCACCAGAGTGAAGGAGATGTAGAAGAGGCAAATGAGCACCAGGAAGATGGCGATGACACCGGCCACGAAGCTTCCTAATTTTCCTTTGCTTTGCATTGTGATAAAAAAGTATGGATTAATGTTATTTTTGATGTGCAAGTGTTTCAGCTTGCAAAGATACGACTTCTTTTTCAATTACTCCGCTTCCCGCAGGCTGATTTTAGATTATAGAAGAAGTGCGGAAATATATCTTCGTGTTAAAGTCCCGCATATTCTTGCGCAATAAGCGGCTGAAATGCCCCCGGCCGGGCTTCAGGGCTGCGGTCGGGGGCATGATGGATATGGTTTGTGTGCCGGAGAGTGTTCAGGGGGTTCAGTCGAGCTGCTCGGCTATGAAGCGGTGCATCTCCGGGGTGTGGGCCTCGACGCTCTGCAGGAGCTTGAACTGGTTGCGGGTGCGCACCAGATTGTGGTCCGGATACTTGATCTTGTAGTAAGTGTCGCCGTTGATGTAGTCGGTCAGGAAACGCACGGCCTGCATGTAGGGGAAGAGAGCGGCGGCGTAGGGGAGGTTTTCGATCTCCGCAGGGGTGAGGAAGCCGCGTGCCGACGAGAGATAGCCTTCGGTGAAGGCGCGGAATATATCCATGTTGAATTCCACGTGGTCTATGTCGGGATCATCCTCGGCCAGAGTGTTGGCGGCTGTGCGCAGGAAATCGCCGTAGTCGCTGAATATGTAGCTCGGCATCACGGTGTCGAGGTCGATCACGCAGAGTATGTTGCCATGGTGGTCAAACATCATGTTGTTCACTTTCGTGTCGCAGTGGCAGATGCGCTTGGGAAGTTTCCCCTCGCGGTGGAGCTGCTCGGCGCGGCACATCGTGTCGGCGCGCTTCTCCAGCTCGTCAAGCAGAGGTTTCACTTCGGCCACTCTTCCTTCGGGGTCGGCTTCCACGGCGTCGTGGAGCTGTTTGAGACGGAATTCCATATTGTGGAAGTCGGGGATGCTCTCTTTAAGCTCTTTGTCGATGTCCACGAGCATGGCCTGGAAGTGGCCGAACGCCTTGCCGGCGTTGCGCGACGATTCGGGATTGACGGCTTCAAACGTCTCGGCGTCGGGTATGAACACCATCATGCGCCAGTAGCTCTCGCCGTCGAAAAAGTAAAGTTTGCCGTCGCAGGTGTTGGGCACGAAGGTGAGCACCTTGCGGTCTATGTCGTTTTCACCCGCTTTCTCAAGCTTGGAGCGGATATGGCCGGTGACGGCGGCGATGTTGTCCATCAGCACGTCGACGTCGGTGAATATGTGGTGGTTGATCCGCTGCAGCACGTAGTCGGGAGCGTCAGCTTCCTCGGTGCGCACTATGTAGGTGTCGTTGATGAGTCCGTTGCCGAGAGGCTTCACGGAGGTCACTGTGCCTTTTACGGCGAAATGCTTCACTATGGACTTGAGAAGTCTTTCCATGAGATTCGAAGGGTTTTGTGTTGAATTTTCCGCAAAGTTAGCTAAAAAATCGGATTGGCCACCCATATTTTGTCGCTTTGTGGCCGCTGTCGTGGCGCGGACTCTGTGACGGTTGCTTTTTTTTAGCTATTTTTGCGGTTGAAAACCTGTAGTTATGATACTGATAGTCGACGACGATAAATCCGTCAGGCTCTCGCTGAGTCTGTTGCTCCGCAGTGCTGGTCACCGGACGGCTATGGCTGCATCGCCCGAAGAGGCGCTGGAGTCGCTGCGGGTCTCGCGCCCGGATCTGGTGGTGATGGATATGAATTTCTCGGTTTCGTTCACTTCCGGACAGGAGGGACTCGAGCTGCTGCAGCGGTTCAAGGTGCTGGCGCCCGAGGTGCCGGTCATACTCATCACGGCGTGGGGCAGCATAGATCTGGCCGTGGAGGGCATGAGGCTCGGGGCGTTCGACTTCGTCACCAAGCCATGGCAGCCCCACGCCATGCTGCAGCGGGTGGCTACTGCTCTCGAACTTAACCGCGTGCAGCGTCCGGCTGAAGGCGGCCTGCTGCGCGACGGCATCATCGGCAACAGCCGTGGGCTGGAAGAGGTGCTCCAGACTGTCGGACGGGTGGCGCCTACCGATGCTCCGGTGCTTATACTCGGCGAGAACGGTACGGGCAAGGAATTGATAGCACGCGCCATACATGCCAATAGCCGGCGGGCGTCGGCGCCGTTCGTCACTGTCAATCTCGGCGGCATCTCGCGATCGCTTTTCGAGAGCGAGATGTTCGGCCATGTCAAAGGAGCGTTCACCGGTGCGGTCACTTAGCGCAAAGGGCGTTTCGCCATGGCCGACGGGGGTACGATATTTCTCGACGAGATCGGCGAACTCGATCCCGGCTCGCAGGTCAAGTTGCTGCGGGTGCTCCAGGAGCACACCTACGAGGCGCTCGGCGACAGCACCACGCGTCGCACCGACGTCAGGGTGGTGTGCGCCACCAACGCCGATCTGTCGCGGATGGTGGCCGAGGGAACGTTCCGCGAGGATCTGTTCTATCGTATCAATCTTATAACGCTCCATATCCCTTCGTTGCGTCAGAGACTCGACGACATACCGTTGCTTGCCGACTGGTTCGTGAAGCAGTATGCCGAGCGTACGGGAACTCGCCCGCGACGGCTGACCGATGCCGCGCGACGGTGGCTTCAGACATGTCCGTTCCCGGGCAATATCCGCGAGCTGCGCAACATGGTGGAGCGCGCCATCATCGTCAGCGATACTCCCGAGATCGGGCCTGAGACGTTCGCCGGATTGTCGGCCGAGAGCGCACCGACAGCCGTTGCTGCCGATTCGGTGGCCGGAGCAAGACTCGGCGACATGGAGCGCGCCGCGGTGGCCGAGGCGATATCGGCTGCCGAAGGCAATCTGTCGCTTGCGGCCTCTTCACTCGGCTTGTCGCGTCAGGCTCTTTACCGTCGGATGGAAAAATACGGTCTAAAATGAAATCATCCTGGATTTTTTCAGTGCTCGCCCTGACTGTGGCGGCGATCGATCTGCTCTGGATTCTTCCCGTGCTGAACGGGTCTGACGTCGTGTGGAGCGATCTGTGGTGGCGTCTGGCTCTGGCCGTTATGCCGATGGTGCTCCTCGTGTTGCTGTATGGATCAGTCATCAAGCCGGTAAATGCAGTGGTCAACGGCATGGATCTGCTGCGCGGCCAGGATTTCAGCACGCGTCTTGCCCGTGTGGGTCAGCCCGATGCCGACACTCTCGTCGGAGTGTTCAATTCGATGATGGATCGTCTGAAGACGGAGCGTCTGCGCAACATGGAGCAGAATAGCATGCTTCGGCAGATCATCGACGTGTCGCCCGCTGGTATCGCCATATCCGATTACGATGGTAATATAGTGGAAATGAACCCCACCATGGCCTCTTATCTTGGATTCAGTCGTCCGGCCGAGGCGTTTAGCCGGCGGTTTGAGGATCTGGATTCACCTCTGGCTGCGGCCGTTTCGCGTGTTAATCCGGGTCAGGCCGAAATACTGCGTGTCGGCGATGCCAATGTGATGCGTTGCACGTGGATGTGGTTTATGAACAATGGATTCCGGCGCTCGTTCGTCATGCTCGAAGAGCTTACCGACGAGGTGATGCGCGCCGAGCGCGAGGCCTACGGAAGGGTGATCAGGATCATATCGCATGAGGTCAACAACACTCTCACCGGAGTGGGCTCCATTCTGGGACTGGTCGGCGAATTGCCGGCGGTGAAATCCGACGAAGTCATGTCGGATGCTTTGGAGAGCTGTCAGGAACGCTGTCAGGGACTTGGCCGGTTTATACGATCCTATGCCGAAGTGGTCAAGATACCCGACGCCAATCTGCAGCCGGTGGATTTGGCCGATTCGCTGCGTTCGATCTGGCCGTTCCTCGAAGGCATGGCGCCGGCCACGGTCGATATGGAACTTTGTTGCGAAGACACCACATCGGTCAAAGCCGACACAGTGCTTTTGGAACAGGTGATGGTCAATGTGGTGAAGAATGCTGTCGAAAGCATCGGCGACCGTCCTGATGGACGGGTGAAGGTGTCGGTAGGAGGGTCGCCCGTAAAGATTGAGGTTGTCGACAACGGTGGCGGTATCAGCCCTGAGGCGTCGCGCCATCTGTTCGCACCGTTCTTCTCCACCAAGCCCGGCGGACGCGGACTCGGACTGATGTTCGTGGCCGATATACTTGAAAAGCATGGCTGCGCCTTCTCTCTGCGCACCGATCCCGACGGAGCGCTGACGCGCTTCGTCGTGCAGTTCCCGCGTTAGTCCCCGATATTTATTGACGGGGCTGTGTGTCAGCCTTTCTTCTCTTTGCCGGCGAGCATGCCGCATGCGGCATCGATATCCTCGCCTCTCGACGCCCGTATGGTAGCGGTGATGCCGAGTGAGTTCAGACGATCGCGGAATGCGGTCATGACACCGGCCTCCGGCGCTTTTTCGTCGTAGCCGGGCACCGGATGGAATCGGATCAGGTTCACGCGGGCGTCAGTGCCACGAAGCAGCCTTGCAAGCGCGTCGGCATGCCGGATGTCATCGTTCTTCCCCTTCATCATGGTGTATTCCACCGACAGCCGTCGCTGATGGGCGAAGTCATGGCCGCGCAGCAGTTCGATCACCTCCGCCACCGGATATGCCCTTTCTACAGGCATCATGTCGGCACGCTCGCTCCCGAAAGGGGAATGGACGCTAAGCGCCAGATGCACTTTGGTCATATCAAGCAGCCGGCGTATGCCATCGGGACGTCCGACGGTCGACACCGTGATGCGCTTCGGACTCCATGCCAGCCCCCACGGGGCGGTGAGTATCTCGATGACGCGCACCACAGCATCAAGATTGTCAGTCGGTTCGCCCATCCCCATGAACACCACGTTGGTCAGACTTTCCGACTCTTCGACCGACAATATCTGATTTACTATCTGAGCTGCCGACAGATTACCGTGAAAACCCTGTCGGCCGGTCATGCAGAAGGCGCAGTTCATGCGGCATCCGGCCTGCGAGCTCACACACAGCGTGCTGCGGTCGCGGTCGGGGATCATCACAGCCTCTACATCACGGTCGCTCGCTCCACGGAACAGATATTTCACAGTCCCGTCGGCCGACGACACCCGCTTCATAGGCTCCTCGCGTCCGGTACAGTAGGCCTCAGCAAGTGTAGCGCGCGCACGCTTCGAAAGATTGGTCATGTCGTCGATCTTCGCGACCCGTTTCTGATACAGCCAGTCGGCCATCTGGCGTGCGGCATATCGCGGCATTCCGCAGCCTGCGGCCACGGATTCCAGCTCGGCGAGATTCATGCCGATGAGAGGTGTCATATATTCCATGACGCGAAGATAAGCAAAAAATCATTCATCGCAGTCTGATGAAAAGTGTTAAAATGACGCCAAAACAGATAAAAATGTTGACAAATGGGGTAAAATTATCTTGTTGTGTGAAAATTTGCAACAATTAGTTGTGCAAATCTGCGATTTTGTCACTAACTTTGCAGCGCCTGACATCAGAAAGAGAAAACACAGCGCTATTATATCTTAGATCACCCGCCACACCCCACATAAAGATATTTACGGCACAACGCGATTAAACAAATCCGGCTGTCATCCCCCCCCGATCGTTTTGCTTCAGGCAGAGCCCTCGGGGTCTTTTTGTTTGTTGAGATTGTTAGACAACGTTATATATACTTGAATTTTGGTTATGAGGGAGGTGCGTTACTGCGAAGTAGCGCACTTTTCATATCTGTTATCGCCGGCAGAATATGAAACACGAATGAAATATTCGGCAAACACATCGAAAATTCACCGCGATAGTCGCCAAGAGAAGATCACACGAATACTGCATTGCGAATACTGCGGAATACTGCATCGCGAAAATCACGTTGCAAAAAAACTCAAAAAGCTTGCACGTCTCAAAAGAAACATTTAACTTTGCAGTCGCAATCGGGGAATATGCAATCCCATTGCCGGTCCCATAGCTCAGTTGGTTAGAGCACCTGACTCATAATCAGGGAGTCCTTGGTTCAAGCCCAAGTGGGACCACAACATACGAAAGTAATTCGCAGAAGAATCCTGAAAATCAATGATTTTCGGGATTCTGTCGTTTTGGCCTGCAGCGCAGTTTCATGCAAAATGAGGCATCGCGCGTTGGAGCATCCGTTGGACTTGTTCCAAAAACCGTAAATGTCCAACGGATAGGCCCCAAGACACTGGATATGTTTCGTTTGCTGTCGATATTCTTAACTTGTCGCCAAAAACTATTGTTTAACCTTTAATGTTAATCTGACATGCAACAAAGAAGATCGACATTCAGCGTCCTCTTTTACATAAAGAGGAAGAAGCTGCTAAAAAACGGCGACGCGCCGGTATATATGCGCGTCACCGTCGATGGCCGTTTCCTTGAAGCGTCCCTCAAAAGAGGTGTGAATCCAAAGTCGTGGAACGAGAAGAAGCAGCGTTCCACGGGTAGAGACCGTCTGTCGCTTGAACTCAACGACTACATCGCCGATACTCTGGCGAAGTTGTTGAAGATTCATCAGCGTTTTACTGATGAAAAGAAAATAATCAATCCGAAGACCATTCTTGAGGAATGGGCCAGAAAAGCGGAAAAGCCGAAGATGCTATGTGAAGTATTCAAGGAGGAAAATCTCAAATATCGTCAGCGTCTTGCGATTGGCGATTTGGTACTCAACACCGTTCTGAGGAATGAACGCGCAGAGCGTTATCTAGGAGAGTTTATCCGGAAGAAATTCAATACGCCGGATATGCCGTTTTCAGCTATCGACAATGCTTTCGTTCGTGATTTCCACCTCTTCCTGAGAGTAGACAAGAAGCAGGAGCAAAATACGGCCAATAAGTACTGCAAGATTCTGAAACGGATCGTCACACTGGCTCTCGACAACAAATGGATGGATGTAAATCCATTTCAGGGCATTCGTTTCCAGGCCAAGGCCACAACCCGTCAGTTCCTGACAGAAAAGGAACTCTCTACAATCATGAACAAAACATTTACTCTGGAGCGGTTGAATGTGGTTCGCGACATTTTCGTATTCTGCGCTTTGACTGGTTTGTCATTTTCGGACGTCGAGGGATTGAAACCGGAGCATGTGTCGGTGGATGGGGAAGGCAACTATTGGATTCATAAGGCCCGTCAGAAGACGAAGAATATATGCAGCATTCCCTATCTGGAATCAGCACGGGCGATTGCCGAGAAGTATAAGGAACATCCGCTTTGCGAGAAACGAGGTGTGTTGCTTCCCGTAATCTCGAATCAGCGCATGAATTCCTATCTCGGAGAGATAGCCGGAATATGCGGAATCGACAAACCGCTGACCATGCACATCGCGCGTCATTCTTTTGCATGCCTTGCGCTCGCCAACGGTGTGTCGATGGAGATAATAGCCCGAATGCTAGGACATTCCGACATCCGTACCACAAAAATCTATGCAAAGGTCATAGACAAATCCATCGCCGAACAGATGAGCGCCCTCGCCTCCAAATTCGGTTCACAAAAGTAACCCATACCAAACCATCTTGTGATAATCGCCCCGGTCTTGCTGACAGCCGGAGCGATTTCCATTTATCGGAAAGGAGGGAGATAATGTCGTTGCAGGAAATCTTCCACATCTGCATCGGCATAAAGGATTTTCCCGGGAAGATCATAATACGCCAACAAGCCGTTGGCTCTGTACGTGGCGAGAGTGCGCTTGCAAATATTCAGGCTTTGACATAATGCGGTATCTGTCAGGAAGCGTTTGTCTTGAAACATCGGCTGGCAGTTCTTTTTTAGAGTGCGGGCTGCAACTTTCATTTCTTCCAGTTCATTGAATATCGGCATTAATTCAGAAGCGGACATAATCTCAACATTCTTTTTCATGACATACGTAATATTGATTCATAATCCTGGCTATCTCTTTCTCCGGATAGAACACTTTTCCATCCATAATGCTGTAGCCGATTCTGCCGGAAGAGCGCAGCGACTGCATGGTTCGGGTCGAGCGGTTGAGTATTGATTGCGCGGAACGGTTGTCGATCCAGCCATTGCGGCTATGGCAGATAGCCGACAGAGTCGTTTCAAGGGCGACGCGGCATTCGTGTACACCTCTTACGAGCGCATCAAACAGATGGCGCTCCATCATAATATAGTCCATGTCAATAAGTGGATTTAGCGGGTGAATAAAAGGGAGGTGGCAATGTTTGCCATTGTTCGACGCCCGGCTTGATAGCCATGTCCGGGTCGACTCATCTCCATTTCGGCAATATGCCTTTTAGAAGGAGGAAAATCTGACATTTTATCTACGAATATCGCTTTGCAATCATGAATGCAGCAACATACATACACACATACACACCGATGTGGTCACATCTATATATCGCTTGCGATAGACATAGAAGGAGATGTCTGAAGAGGCATTGAGATGAGAGGAGATAGATATGAATCATCATCGCTATATGTGTTTCTTCATCCGAGCCTCTGTCTGCAAAACGACCGCTACTTGAAAATAGTTCTCTACAAATCAGTCACTTTTCCAACATGTCCCAATCTTTCCTCAACATGTCCCAACTTATTTTTCAAGAATTACTTCTAATGCTTTAAAATGCACAACGGCCACCATATCCAACTCTCAAGACAGTTGACGACAGTATCACTTCCGATTGTCTTTATTTCCTCTAAAATCAGGATGTCCACATGAACATTGCAAGTTATGTTTTGAGGCACACGAAACAAAGAAGGTGCCTCAAAACCCTTGCATGTAAGATTGCGCTTACTCCAAAGTCGTAATCGCCACAGCGCTCCAATATTATAAATATGTGGAGAGATTTGGATAATTGAATCAGAAGTATTATCTTTGCGTCAAATTCAATTTCTTCGCAATGAAAGATATTAATAGAATAAAAATCATACTTGTTGAAAAGAAAAAAACAGCAAAATGGCTGGCTGAGACTCTTGGGAAAGATCCTGCGACCATTTCTAAATGGTGTACAAACACTTCTCAACCAAGTATTGAAACATTTTTGGAGATCGCACGTATATTAGAGGTTGATATTACTGATTTATTAGTAAGATCAGATGTAAACAGAGGTATAGCTGCTGAACCATTCACACCGTATGGCAATCACTAAAAGGCAACTACAATTTTTGATATAAATAAATTTGTAATAATCATCCAATGACACGACATAATATAATACAAACTATTGGTTCGTCTTATTTAACGTCTAATATTGAAGGCGGCGAGTATAGCTATGTTAAGGAAGCCGGCTCTAAGGCTAAACTGAGAAAAGCCTTGGGAAAAGATTTTACGCATTATAAACTTGATTTGCGTTTTGAGAAGGATGATGTTGTTGTTTTGATTGAAACAAAGCAAAAATTTGTTGAATCTGATTATGCTCAACTTTCAGAATATGTCGCAGAAGAAAAGGCACTTAACCCTACAAACAAGATTATCGCAATTATAGCAAACACAACTGACGACATTATACGTGTATGGAAAGATAGTGTTGATGATGCCAATTTGCTCAAAGAGGAGATTTCTTTAGATAATATGGATCACTATAATCGATTATTTGAAGTCGCATCTATAAATGATCGAGAAACTGTTCTAAAAAATACCTTCTCATTGAATGAACTTCTACATAAATTGGATATTGACGAGAATAAAAGAAGCCAGTTTGTAGGAACTATATTGCTATATGTGAAGAAAATGACCAAAAAAATTGGCACAACTAATATTAACAAAGAATTAAAGCAGAAGCTCAATGATTATTGGGAGCTTATGGATTCAGCTACTATAGTGGCAGAGATTAATAGTACCTTGGATGAACTTTTGGATGGCTCTGAGAATAAACAGAAAAAAGTAGAATTACTTCAAAAGAATGTGCTCAATGACCAAAAAGTAAAGAAATTGACAAAAGAAAATTGGGTGAATATTCTGAATACTGTTTTATTTGATATTTATCGATATATAAATGCGGATAGTTCTGAAGGTCAGGATATTTTAAATATGTTTTTTATCGCCTTTAATAAATATACGGGAAAAGCAGATAAAAACCAAGCGTTTACACCTGACCATATCACTGAATTTATGTGTCGAGTTACAAATGTTGACCGAACAAAGGTTGTATTAGATGCCACTTGCGGTAGCGGCTCTTTTCTAGTACAAGCTATGGTAAAAGAACTAGCTGATTGCAGAAAAGGACATACTGAATCAGAGGCATCCTTGTTGATGAAAGAGGTGAAAGAGAAGCATATATACGGTATTGAAGTAGAAGAGAGGGCTTATGGTCTTGCGACTACAAATATGCTTATTCATGGGGATGGAAATAGCAACATAAAGTTTGGTAGTTGCTTTGAGTGTAAGGAGTTTATTAAAAATGCTTGTCCTGATATAATTTTGATGAATCCGCCTTATAATGCAAAGCCAATAGGTATTCCGGATGTATATAAAAGTACATGGGGGAAATCTAAAGATGGAAAAGAAGACCCTACTAAAGGATTGGTATTCATTCAATTCATTTCGGACGTAATAAAAGAGATGAATGAGGAAAGAATAAAAAATGGTGAAAGTAAAAAGGAAGTGAAGTTGGCTGTTCTTCTCCCTGTTTCTGCTGCCATTGGTACCAAGAGCCTTATTGCTGAGGCAAAAGAACATATGCTTAAAGACAATCGATTGGAAGCTGTGTTTACATTGCCATCAGAAATTTTCTATCCTGGCGCAGCAGTAAATGCTTGTTGCATGTTATTTACATTAGGTATACCACATGTAAACGCAGATGGCACCACCAATGAAACTTTTTTTGGTTTTTATCGCGAAGACGGTTTTAAGAAAAAGAAAAATTTAGGACGCGTAGAACAATTTGATTCGGAGGGCAATTCAAAATGGCGTGCCATTGAAGAAAATTGGCTAAAGCTATATAGAAATAGAAAAGTAGTCGATGGGCTTTCAGCGACCGCTGATGTCAAATCTTCAGATGAATGGCTGTGTGAAGCTTATATGAAGACCGATTATACACAATTAACACAAGATCATTTTCAAAAAGTGATTAATAATTATCTTTCATATTTAATAAAAAATGGAGAAATCTATGAATCATAATCCAATTTATTGGAAGCCATTCTTGCTAAAAGATTTATTCGATATTAGAATGGGAGATAAACTTGACAAGAACAAAATGAGTCAAGATAATCCCACTGTTAATTTTGTCTCTCGCATAAGCTTCAATAACGGTGTCGATATAAAAGTTGATCGTATCGAAGGGAAAAAACCTAATTCGGCAGGTTTGTTAACAGTCGCTTTAGGTGGAGAGTATCTAGGATCTTGTTTCATTCAAAAAGAGCCATTTTATACTGCACAGAATGTGGCTATAATGGAACCAAAATTCGCAGAGATGACATATTTAGTTAATCTTTTTATTAGTGCTCTAGTGGCTTTTGAATGTCAAACTAAATATTACGCTTTCGGGCGAGAACTTAACACTCATATTAATACCGATTTTGAGATTAATCTTCCAATTATATATATAAATGAGCAGCCATTTATTGATGAAACGTTTCAGTATTCCAAGTTCGGGTATACCCCTGATTGGTCATATATAGAAAAGTATATGACATCCCTAAAACCGAGCCCTCTCAGGACAAGCAGAAAAAAAACAACTACTTCAATAAACTTTGATAGTTGGAGAGAGTTTTCTCTCTATAAAATCATTTTTTTGCGCAATGGGAAAGGAATAACTGCTGAGGAGATAGAATTGCATCCTGGGAACTTAAATGCAGTTCAAAGTGGAGAGGATAACAATGGTGTAATAGGTAAGATAGATATTGATTATTGTGCTAAAAAGGCATACACCTTTACTACTGATCCTTGTTTGACCGTTGCAAGAACAGGGTCCGCTGGTTTCGTTTCATTTCAGAAGAGTGGATGTGTGGTCGGAGACTCTGCAAAATTATTGCAACTAGAACCTGATCATGCATCCGTGGAATGCTATTTATTTATTCAAGCTATTTTGCTTATGAATAAATTTAAATATGATTACGGACGTAAAGTTACTGAAGAGAAATACTTAAACGAAACTATTGTATTGCCTATATTATGCAAGAATAACGTACCGATTTTAGATTCTACTCGAAAGTATTCCGATGAAGGATACATCCCAGACTGGGATTTCATGGAATGTTATATAAAGAATCTACCCTATGGAGATAAAATTTAACGCCCCACTGGTATGACGATTGACGATATAAAGGCATTGATTGCTTCGGATGAGTCACGGACTCTGGAGCTGAAGAAGACTACCGGCGAACTGAAGGACGGTATGCACGCGGCGTGCGCTTTTCTCAATACTGATGGCGGCTGGCTGATATTCGGTGTCGCGCCGAAGTCACTTAAGATTGTCGGTCAGCAAGTGACTGACGATACGAAACGTGAGATTTCTCAGGCTTTGACAGGAATTGAACCTGCTTACGACATTCAGCCTATATATGTCGATGTCCCGGAATATCCCGGAAACAAAGTCATAGCATTTCATTTCGATGGATGGGAATGGGGCAAGAAGCCATATACATTCCGAGGACGACCTTACTATAAGATTGAAAGCACTACCAAGATAATGCCTCGCGACATGTACGATGAACGTATTCGCGTACATGAGCCTCATTCTTTTTCTTGGGAGTCTTTTCCGGCTAAAGGTGTTAGCCTTTCTGATTTAAACAAGGACAGGATATTGGGTTGCATCCGGCTTGGAGTGGAAGGCGGAAGAATCCCGGAGTCGGCATTGACCGCTCCGATTGAAGACACGTTGGCAAAGTGGAAACTGACAGCCAATGGCGTTCCGACCAACGGCGCCGCTATGCTTTTCTCAAACAACATCTACCCATACGATAACTTCCAGTTAAGACTGGCTCGGTTCCTCGGCAACGACAAACTTGAATTCATCGACAATCAACGTGCCGAGGGAAACTTCTTCGACCTCCTTGATGCCGGCATGGCGTTCCTTTTCAAGCATCTTAATCTCAGCGGGAAGATCACAAACAGAAGCCTTATGAGGGAGGAGCGTCTTGAAGTGCCTGTCAGCGCATTGAGAGAAGCCCTGATTAACGCCCTGTGTCATCGCCAATGGGAGAAACAGAATTTGACAACCAGCATCGCAGTATACGACGACCGTGTTGAAATTGCCAACCCCGGCATCTTGCCACCCAAAATAACTCCAGAGAACATCAAGGAGTCGCACGAGTCATTCCCATATAACCGCAACATTGCAAATGCCCTTTATCGCTCAACCTTCCTCGAAAGTTGGGGCAGCGGCATCCGCCGCATAATTGAAGCATGCCGGGAGCAAGGTGTCGAAGAACCCTCATGGCGTTGGGACGGCGCCTTCGTTTACGTCACCTTCAAACGACCAACCAAATTGGATTCTCATTCTGACCAAGCACCGACCAAGCACCGACCAAGCACCGAACAAGCACCGAACAAGTACCGACCAAGAACGGCTCAAATTCAAAAACTTATTCTTTCAATGAATAAAGAATATATGACAATGAGTGAGTTAATGGAGAGTGTCGGATTAAAACACCGTCCAACATTCCGAGAGAATTACTTACTTCCTGCCATAGAAGATAACGCCATAGGGTTGTTATATCCAGATGTTCCCAATCACCCGAAACAGAAATACTCTCTTACTGAGAAGGCAAATATATGGAAAAGGAGTAACCATTGAAGAATAATATCTGAATTTACGAATAAGATTATGCCATATATTTCACAAGAAATAATAGACCGTCTTATAGGGCTTAATGTGGAGGATGTTGCAAGATCTCTAGGTCTCTCTGTAATCAAACACGAAACAAGATGCTTTATGCATAATGACAAGAAACCCAGCTTAAAGTTTCATCCAAAAGGTCATATGTGGAAATGCTTCGTATGTGATGTCGGAGGAAGTGCCATCAATCTTGTTATGCGCTACTTAAAAACTGATTTTGTGACCGCATGCCTGTGGCTATGCAACCAATACGGAATATACATTCATAATACACCCAAACCTAAGAGAGTTGCACCTCCGCTTAGAAAATATGACAGGAGCGATCAGACAGAATCGACCTTTAACCAAGAAATAGGATCATGGATAATCTCAAATGCAAGTCTATCCGCTGAAGCTCAACATTTTCTTTTTGAAGAGCGAAAATTATCATTCGAGGTAATCAATTCCAACAATATAAAATCTATCTCTGACTCAGTGAAATTAGTCAAGGCTCTTTGCTCAATGTTTACACCGACAGAGTTAGTTGAAGCTGGGTACATAAAGATTAGCAACAATAATTGTTATCTTAGAATATTTACACCTTGCATAATTTTTCCCTATTTTGATTCTATGGGTAAATTAATAGGTATTCAGACTAGATATATTGGAAACGTTACGGAGGCGCCAAGATTTCAATTCATCTCAGGATTCAAGCCCAATATTTATAATCAGCAGATTTTGAATTACCTAGATGATAAAGAAGACTTATATATATCAGAAGGAGTATCTGATTGTTTAGCTCTGTTATCAACAGGTCATAAAGCCATTGCAATTCCAAGTGCCTCTAATCTTCCTTTAAAAGATGTTTGTAAACTGATTAAATACAATCTAATTATGTGTGCAGATCACGATTTAGCTGGAGAAAGAGCATATGAAACTCTAAGGTATCACGTTGTAAGAATGGGGGGCAAAATTCATAGATTGGAATATCCAAAAAACTTCAAAGATTATGGAGAATACTATAAATCTACGAAATAGGAAAAGTCTAATGAAGAAAAATCCTCAAGGTAATAAGAAACCCGAACTTACAATAAAAAGTTTAGGTGAAATGCTTATTGAGTATATTGATAATGCACAAGAAGATTCTGTCGAAAATCGTTTATTCCAACCCAAACGGCAATTAATAAACTATCTTTTTAATGGAATTGGATACCTCCCTAAAGATCAACTTGAAAATCAGCTTTCCTCTGCTCCATTAGATAAAGAAGATAATCTAATATTATACACGTTCTTTCTATCACAGATAGAACATTTTAATTTTGAGTGGAGCTACCTCCTATCTAAACTCAAGAATATTCATGGATTTTTAATGAGGTTCAATAAATACATTAACTTTGTTTGTTCTGATATAAATATAATGATTGCTTCAATTCAATTGAGAGAACAGACGCTCTTTCAAATTGATGAATTTCTACAGATTATCTATTCCCCAATTCAGAACTCAATAACTGCACAATGTAAGCTTGATTTATTAAAAAATATATTATCTTGCAAAGCAGGACAATATAGGTTAAAAATCATTTGTGGGTCAAAGACAATCATCTCAATAGACAGATCCTCAAATGAGGAGAAGATGTCTGTTACTGATAAAATTAAAACACTGATGACCGTTATTCACAATAACTACGATTCAAAAGAGGACAATAATGAAGATAAGTGATAACCCTATAAAGAAAAGTCTTCGAGATATCATTGTTTCGGAGGAGAATGTGTATAATGCGATTTATTGCATGGAGTCATATGTATTTGAAAAAGGTCTTTTAGATGAAAACGACCTTGAACTCTACAATGCTCTACATGACAAATTTAACTTTAATATAATTACAAATGTAATTGAGGAATGCCAGCAAAAGTTACATGCAATCCTTTCCAACAATATGGAATTGTTTGATGTGCAGGTCTATTTTAAAATTAAAAAATTTGAAAAAGGAGAAACCAGTCAAGATGATCAAATTAGATATCGTCCCATACACACAGCAAAACTTGTTGATCAGATATGTATGGTTTGTATGTTACTTCCACTTATGTTTGATGATCGCAGTGGAAAACGTAAACGGTCTGAACTTACAAAAATGATTCCTCATGATTTCTATGGAAACATTCCAAGCGAGAGTGTGGAAATTCTGTTTATGCCATGGATTAATCAGTACAAACAGTACACGGACAATATCATTGAACACTGTAAACAATATCGAAAAAATCATAAGTATAAAACTGAAATTACTCTTGATTTAAAAAATTTCTTTCCGTCCATCTCACCATATTTTATATTTGAATATATAACTCAAAAGCTCCAGTATGTATTAACAGAAGAAGATAAGAAAACTCTTGAGATAGTTTTGACCAAACTACTAGTTTTTAAAATTAATGCCAGAAATTTAGAAGGATGGGAAAGCCAATATTATGGGAAAGAAATATCTAAGACCATCTCTGCATACTATTCTCGCGGGATAGCCCAAGGTTTACCTCAGTCGTATTTCTTTGGAAATCTCTGTATGATCGAGATTAGAAAGAAGATACTTGCACATGATGATTTTAAACAATGTGATTCATTCTTCTACGTAGATGATTCCGTCATATACATAGGACAAGACTATGATTTAGCCCGTTTTAACAAAACAATAGACGATTTAAATTCTGCAATCAAGACCATTGGAGCAGATAATAACTATCATGAAATTAGACAAATCATAAAATCCATTCTTGGGGAAGGGTATGTGACATTTCAAGAAGGATTAGACACAACTATTGAGTTCCATCCAAATGGGAAGAGTGAGTTTTGCAGAATAGAAGAAGCGGGAATGAGCATAGCTGGTCTAGAGCCTTTGATGAGAAATGCGTCTATGGCTGCCTCTATATACAGTAATGTTGATGAAATTGAGGATATATACTCCAAAGATAAGCTAGAAAAAGTTAGTGAACTGATAGATGCAGAAATTTTACGTCTAAAGTCCAAAATCTCAGAGAACAAAACAGTAAATCAAGATTCAACCGTTGATACTAATTATGAATCACGACTTAAGTTAATTAAGCGATATAATAGATTCTATTTATATAGATTACGTCTTTTAGAACGACGCTTATCTGATGAAATCTCAAAATCAGACATAGAGGCATTCAAACAAAGATTTAATATCTCCTGTTTTCAGGGTAAATGTAAATTTTCAGAATGTCTGAATAATATAAGGGAAGCTTGGTTTGAAAAATATGACGAAGAAATCTTCCAAACGGAAGCTCGAATGTTTTTGTCCTTATTGAGATTAACTGATGCTGAACGACTAAAAGATTGCTTAGTTTGCTTCGAAAGAAATTTGGTCAATGGATTTTGTGGTAATCCTGACTATCTTTTCTTTGGAAAAGATTTCAATGCAGCTTATGAACTTAAAAAATTAGGATGTAACACTTATTATACTATATCCAAAAGAGTTAAGGAATTGATATCTCCAGTACGCTCCTTTTCGACAATTCGACAGAAGAATAATTTTGAAAAATTTGTAAAAGATCTGCAAAATAAGAGAAGCTCAATTAAAACTATAGTGACAAATGACAAAGACAAGCAGTTTCTACCGTCTTTCACGAATTTCGTATTCAAGAACTCAGAAGAGTATGTTAGAATAATATTGAATGCCTATTATTCGGTTCAAAATGATATTGATCCTAGTAATGCACATACTTTTACTAAAACTACATCTCGTGGTCTTCACTATACGGAATTAAGAATCTTATCAAGATTACGCAATAAGAACTTCTGCTTAGATGAATTTATTAGAGCTTTACAAGATATAGATGCAACCAATCTTGATAACAAGATGTCCATAGATATGGGGCTTCTTGAAGTTATTCATGTGTTTATATCAAAAGTCAAAAATCCTGAATGGATAGACAATATCATTTTAACTCATAGAGTGGTTAAGGGTTTATGGTATAATGGATCTAAATTCATGAACTCATATACCCTACATAATGAAGAACATGCTGTAACCTTAATTAAGGCTGTAGTGCGTCTAATAAAGGCAATTGATTACCTTAACATTAAGCAAGTCGATTACTATATACTATTTTTGGCATGCTATCTTCATGATGTTAGTATGGTTATTCATCCCAATATTAATAGTTTTTGTAACGGCGATCACGAAAGCTTAGCTATAATATCAGAGTTTATTGTAAATGCACATAACCTATTTAGTAATTCTTCAACTGAGGTGAGCATATCTGAAACTATGTCTCCAGAAGTAAAATTCAAGAGAGTCGGCCAATTCATGGTTTCTCAATTTGAAGCAATTTATAATTATTTTTCTAATAACATTCGCAAAACACATCCTAAAGAAAGCGCGAAAAAAATCAGAGAATGGAATACTTCTGTTCTCAAACATCTCACTCCATTGTTACTAACTCATGTAGCAAGAGTTTCTGAAAGTCATGGATATGATGCTGATGAGGTGTATGGGAGATCTTCTGATGCAAAAGATTCGCTAATCAGCGAGAAATATTCTATGATTCTTATAAGATTAGCAGATCTAATGGATGTGGCTAATGATAGAATCAACTATAATCTCTTAAGACAGAATGTAAGCCATATGAATCCATTATCCCAATTCCATTGGATTTCGCATCTCATCACGGACGAGATACAGATATCGCCAACTTTTGAATTAGACGACAAAACCGATGAGCAAATTGAGAATAGGAAAATTATAGAACGATTGAACTTCAATTTGGTAACTATTCAGCGGACGCGCCGATGTAGTCGCCGTTTAGAAAAGGGCGAGGA